>MDSZ01064396.1_pt1 | contig 16546 bp, 23 predicted proteins | sample 811201 | NCBI WGS metagenome assembly MDSZ01 (sample SAMN05326647, study PRJNA326480) | marine metagenome | isolation source: seawater | place: Indian Ocean: North | collected 2010
AACTGGTACTAGGAGCGGGATTCGAACCCGCGAAGCATTACGCATGACATCTTAAGTGTCACCCCTTTGACCGCTCGGGAATCCTAGCATGTTATATATTATATACTTTGTTACTTTAAAACATTTTTTTTTAAAATTTCGATTTTAATTTTTTTACTCCTCCTCCTCAAGATCGTCATCAGAATCCTCCTGAACAGGAATACGCCTCATCTTCTTCTTAGTCTTATGCTGTGGTGGCGGACTAGGAGGTTCAGAATGTTTTGACTCTTCCATTTCATTATCACTTCCTTCTCCAGCACCATCACTTTCATCATCGCTATGCGGCTTAATTGGCAACTTCTTCTTAATAGAAGCCTTCTTGCTCTTCTTGACTGTAGTTGGCTTATCACTCTTAGAACTTTCCGATGCACTGTCGTCAGAAATTGCATCGTTCTTTTGATCAGCCATTGCCTGATAGATAACCTTATCAGCAGCCTTCATGTTCTTCCAATCAGTTCCGAGCTTCTTTGCTACTGCTCCAAACAATTCCTTTCCTTCAAGTCCAGTTGCTGCAAGTTCAGCCTTTACATCAGGTCGCTTTGTGGCGGCGTATTGAAGCCATGCACTAGTCTTGCGCGGCTCCTTCTTAGTATACGCACGCTTCTTTCCAGTGTTATTCATCTGCTTTCCAGTAGATACTGCACTAATATTAAAATCGGGATTCATATTATCCCAAATAGTCATCGCATCCTTGCCATCAATGCCAAACTTCTCAGAAAGCTTGCTCACATATTGATTAATCGCTGGTGTGATGATATCCGCAACCATGTTGCTGCATACTTCGGCAATCTTGTTGTTAATAGTAGTCATCCTGATCATCTCTCAGAAAAAGTTTCGTTTTTTCGATTTTGAAACGAGGGCTCCCGTAAAATAAAAAAAATCATTATTCTTAATAAGAATAATGATTTGAAACTATTTATACATCATGTCTCACATCATGCCTACAACATGGACATGTAGGTTTTGTACACGATTTTGTTAGCCATGTTTTCAAACATTTTTTGTGAAATACATGTTTACATGGTGTTATACCAACCGGTTCCCATCGTACAATGTCTGATGAACATATAACACACGTCGTATCTCTAAGTTTTAGATCGCGCATCAATTTCGCACCCATTTTTCTAAAAGTATACTTCCCCTTTTTATTCTTGACACCACATCTCTTTTTGAATTGATCATCTGTAAGTCTTATATTGACCGGCTCGTAAAAGTCTACAGGTGGTGGATGTAATTCAGTATCCGGAATATCACTTGGAGGAAGCGCACTAATTCTAAGTTCCGCTCCTATATCTATGTCTCTATTATAATTCCATATAGTTTGAATATCATTGTTTGTAATGGTGTTAAGTTGGTTATCAATAAATTCTGTTAAACTAGATACTATAGTATCTGGTTCTCCCCATGTAAACTCAGATGGATACAAAAACCTAACATAATCCGCATTGTCCAAAGAACGATGTATATTATGATTGTTTACCAATCCTTGTGCCCTAATTCTACGTATTCTATCATTTGAATCGCATATAAAATTTACAAATCCAGTTGATATGTCAAGAGGGTCAATTGGATGTATATTTTCAATAATTACGTCAGATCTTCTAAATCGTTTTGGTCGTTGTTCAAATACGTTCATTCCATCAATACGATTTCCAAAACAAATATACATAGCGTCAATATTACTGTTCACTTGTCTAGGAAACTTTAGAATTTGTGCCTTTGTGTATTCAGACAAATCAGGTAAATCAACCGGAGGAACACCTTCTGGATCTGCAAACTGCAATGATTCCATATCATATGTTGATAACCTTACAATGTCATATCCAAAGTAAATCAACAAGTGTCGAATCGTATCTAATGTCATATCACTAAAACGAATCCAGAACTCAATTGGATTTTCATATTCTTCAATGCGATCAGTTGATGCAATTCTTACATCACGGCCCATAATACTTTCCATATAGAAATTAATATGAGTCGGTATGACATATCGTGTAAGAGGTCCTTCAATCTCACCTGCACCTTCATCGTATTCACCCATTAATACAATTGAACCTGGATCGAATCTGTAAGGAAAACAGGTAGTATTCTTCAAATATTTATCGCGTGAATCCATTGTTAAAAATTGAATATAACAATTTTAATATATTCAATTTTAAATTTTTAATCGATCGTGCGCACATCACTATTGCACATCGGACACTTCGGATGCACGCACTCTTCAGTCAACCATATTTTCAAACATTTATTATGAAAATAATGCGAACATGGTGTAATTCCAATTACATCATCATCTTTTATAGTATCACAGCATATTGCACATCTATCTAAACAATCAACCTTCAGATAAGAAATCGATTCACTTGCTTTCATACACTCAATATAGTCTCTATAATTATCTTTCTCAATAGTTACACGAACATCTTCAAGTTCATTTTCATCATCTGATGATTCTTCTAAAAATAAATTAATATCAATATTAATTGTAACATCTGAACCAATCATTTTATATTCATTACTATTTATTTCGGTAAATAGTTTTATATTATCATCATTGTCATTGCGACAACGAATAACAATCGGATCAGATTCTTGTATGATTGATATAGGTATCCAGGACATTATAAAATCTCATATAAATATTACAAAATTATCGATTTTAACGATGATTTATTATATTAGGATATAATAAATGATATCTTTTATTTTAAAATTTTTAATATCAACGACTGGTTCTATACTGCCAGCTCTACTTCCATTTGTTATAATAGGTGTCCTTTTATATATGGCATATCGTGCAGTTAAAAAAGCAATCTGTGCGATGCCCATAGTAAGTGATATTGTAGATGGTACAGGTATATTATCATGTTCACGAGCAGAAGGATCTGTAGATGTTGGAGAATCATGTTATTCTCATAAAGAATGCTCAAATGGTACATGTGGTAGAGCAACAGCAGATGATGGTGCTGAAACTATATGTTGTAAATCAGGCGAATCAGGATACTTTGGTGCTTATGATTACTGTTATGGTATGAGAGCAGGAGACACATGCTGGAGTGATGCTATGTGTGCAAGTGGAACATGCGATGGGAATAACGGTGGATTTACAAAAGGTAAATGTAAAGCAAAGATACCCACATGTGATGTAGAAAATGATAAACAGAAATTTTATGATTTAGACGGGAAAGAAATTGGAGAAGGTGTTTGTGTACCATGTCAATCAGACGACGATTGCGAATCTGATGAATGCGCTCGCACATCTATTGATGGTAAATATAGATGTGTTGATAAATCATGTTTCTGTGATATATGGGATAAAGGATGCCAAACCGCTTATTGGTATTGGGGTGGTTATGGAGATGGCGACCTTAAAGGTAAACATTGTTTATGGTGGTCTCCAGATATTGGCGGATTTTTTACAGAACTTGGTGAACTTATATGGAATGCAGCGGTATGGGTTGCTAAATTTCTTGGTTTGGTTGAATATTATCCTATAGAACAACTTGGCGATTTTATAGATAATGAATTAAGTAGAAAAAATATTAAAGAAAAATATAGAAATAAGTTATTACGAGCCCGTGAAAAATTTGAAGAAGTAAATAGAGAAATTGAAAAAGTTGCTAACAATCCCGAAGTCATAAAAAACAGTAATTTAGCAATGATTCCTGTTATAGGACGTCCTAAGAAAATAAAAGACAAAGTATTTCATGATGTTAATAAATTATATCGTGAATATTTTAAAAATGGTAGAAAAGATATGGCAATTCCTGTTGATTTTATATCATGCAAATTAGATTAAGTAAGATTTTATAATTATAATTATAAAATCTCATAATAGAAAAAATGCCCTCCAATATTGGAGGGCATTTTTTCTATATTCTTTACTTACACAGTATCACGTACATCAGTACCTGACGCTCCATATACTCCAGGTCGTTGATCCTTACCATTTCCGTTAATATTCTCGGCACCTCCTGTAATCACTTGTCGCAAACGATGATCATCACTCATGTGAGTCACACGCGGAGAATCAACAGTCTTCTGACGGCACTTATCATATGTTGTCATACCAATAAATCCAATAATCAGGATAATATCAAACAATGCAATCAATCCGCACACAACCGCTTGAATATAGAAATGAATACGCGCAGATGTCATTAGTGTCTCGTTTCCAAAGTTGTGCTCAAGACACGTGCCAGAATTCCAAATTTGGTCCCATCCCCATCCACAAAATCCTCCAAAAAGAATTGCCGAACAATGAAGTGCGCACATCTGCTCAGAAATTGTAAGAGAAGATCCATCCTCCTTTACTTCAGTTGCGTTTTTTGCAGTATTTCCAATTCCTCCCGACACGAAGATAAGACTCATGAGCACATACATCCAAATCTCTGACGGGTCATCTCCAATATACGTATATTCAGAGGTTGCATTAATCGCACTGCTATTACACAACTTGCGAATATCACCATTGGATACGCCTGCAAGTCCTGCAATACTGAGGTAAATATGATAAATTCCACCAGCAACAATTGCTAGTACACTTAGAAGTCCAATTCCCAGAGCTGCGCATCCCATACATTCCTGGCATTTATTCCGTTCATCATTATTCTTCGTTCCGTTATTAATAGTAGACATCCTTATTTTTCTCTTTTAAAAATTTACAAAATATCGATTTTAACGGCGTGTAAATTTAAACAACATATCATTTACATTTTTCAATCGTTTATTTATAGACTCATTTTCACACTTTATCGGAAATCCTTTATCATCTACATATTTCTTATTCCCATTATGTTTTATAAATTGACAATTCCAACATTGTTGATTACAACTTATAAGTTTGTCATCACCTAATCTAATTTCATTTAGATATTCCTTAAAATAAAAGTTGATTCTAGACACTTCGTTTCTAGCATCTTTAATATTATCTTTGAAAAGTTTTTCTAATCTATTTTTCTCTGGTTTATAAAATTGTCTATGTAACAGCAACGAAAGTGCCGTGCGCATATAACGTTCCTCTTTTTCATATCTAGATTTAAGCGTTTCTTTATTATCGCATTCTATACATTCTTGAATATTATTAATTATATTATCTCCTCCAGTGTCGGGTCTCCATGTGCCCGCAACTTTTATTAATTTGTTTGTTCTTCCGCCTATTGTTGTCATAATATGTTTATAATAATTTAAAATTTATATTTTTCAATTTTAAATTATGAATCCGCATTTTTTGCAAATTCGCTCCGGATGTTCGTCAATACCTTGTTCAGGTCCATATATAAACTTATGTTCGCATTGTAGTTGTTTATTTTCATGATTAAACATGTTTGTCTCAAATAATGTTTGTTGTCTATATTTTCTACTTATTTTAGGTTTTTTTGGATCATTTACAGGAGATAAGATTTTAATTGTTAATCCAGAACTCATTTTTTATATATTATTTTTTTTTTAAAATTCTTCAATTTCAATCATTTTTGTCAATACATCTTGGTTCCATAAAATATTTATATGATCGGCTATCATTGCGTTTGACCCAAACCCTTCTATTGTAAGATTACTTATATTCATCTGCCATTCAGTCATTTGTGAACGAACACCCCAATCACTTGATATAGCGCCATGAATTTGTATATCAGAAGGCTTTCGTGCATCATTATATATCCATGCAAATGAGTCGTCTGTTATATTAAAATTTGTAAAATCATGTTTAATGATATTTTTCATAATTGTACATGTAGTAACTGCCCAATACGCCAGAGGATGAAATTTCCATAAACACAATTTTTCATCAGAATTAACATCTTTAATATAAATATGAATATCATATGGAAGCCCATATTCATCATAATAAGTAACAGGCGCGCTTTTATATATTCCATTCATCATTTCAATATCAAATCCATCAACCTTAATATTTTTCATATGTCTAACATAATATCGATGTAACAAATTAGATTTATATTCAAATTGTCTCTTTATAGCACTAAATGTATTTTTTTCTATTCTAGTAGATCCAAGCATATCATTTAAAAGTTGATATATATTTTTATTGTCTTCATTCAAAATAAATTTATCTCCATGATGTTTACACCATATTTCATCATTTTCCCTATATGCACCGCACACTTTTCCTTTAGAATTTAAAAAACAACATTTTTTGCGCGCTAATACATTAATCCCTAAATATTCAAGTACCTTATACCATATAACCCCGGGAATTCGTGATGGAACATATATACTCATTTTATAAAATATATATTAGTTTATAAATATATTTTATATTTTTTTCCAATATCTGAAATGACCTGTGCATTTTACGATGTTTATATCTGATAACGTAGCAGTGCGTGCCTTTATTTTATGACCAAGTTGTTCTATCTGATTAATAGAAAATGGTTTGTCATATTGATACATAAACGATACATGCGCATCATCAGGAAGTATATGATGTTTATTTACAAGATTATAGTAAATTGCGTGAAATCCTTGACTGCAATCCATTTCAGGATTTTCTTGCAAAGTAATATCAATATTTTCTATCTTAATATTCTTTACATATTCGCGAGCCTCTGAATATGTTAAATTAGTCTTTAGTGTAACATGCGGTTCAAACCCGTTTGTATAATCATACCACTCATGATCATTTTTAGGTTGAAACCATATGCAATAATCAAAATCAATCATTTAATATATTACATGATAAAAAATAAAAAAAGTCATCTCCAAAAATGGAGATGACTTTTAATTTATGAATACTTACTAACCATGTCGCACAACTCGTAAACAGTATTGTTATTGACACGCATGCTACTGTCTTTCTTGATCTTCTTGATCAACTCGCGACGCATCTGCGTACGCTCCTCATCTGATTTAACCGAAACAACTGTGAGCACATCGGGAGCGTCATGTCTCGAATTGAAATCATTGAAGATCTCAATGTTCTCATGTACAATTTTTTGATCAATGTCATATGGATGATGTATGGCATATGGTATGCGATAATATCGCGCATGATTACCAACAGCCTGTGCGTTACGAAGAGCATCAATATGCTTAGGGTATGTAGATCTAAGAGTGATGTTGATACGATTGTGAAATTTATCTTTTGAGCGGTGTTTCATGACACGATGCTCAATACCGCTCGGCATGATAGTAATGCTCATATGCGGTAGTACGAGATCGTGCCATTTACCATCTAACTTGACTTGAAATCTGGCATGTTCTGAATCAGATGCAGGTTTAGTGTCAGGGTATACAGTAATAGATGCAAATACAGGACCCAGACTGCATTCACTAGGATACCAATCATTGCAGTCAGTATGTGCCTTGATTTCGTGCGATGGATCACAATACTTGTTACATACTGCAATATTGAATGTGTTTGGAGTAATGACGGCATCTGGAATGCTGTCTCTGAATAGTTCGCGCGACCACGGTACAATATTTGCCAAACCTGCCGGAAATTTTTCAGGTTTGGTTTCAAGAGTAAGTTTGCTGTGTTTGATACATGTAGTCCAATATGTGCTATCCCAACCATCATTGTTAATAGTGCCGTCATCATTGATAGTTGATCCATTGCCAAATGAGTTTACAAGACGCTGCGGGCAGTTTGTAAGAAAGCCTCCGGGTACTTTGTCGTGCCATTTGCAATGATCTAGAAAGTCCATGAAACTATCTAGTTCAGTAGGTGTAAAAATATCCTTCATGTCATATACGTGAATGTTGTGAGTACTAAAGTCCATATTTATTAATGATAATAAATATGAAAATTTCGATTCTGTCTAAAAAATACTCTGACGATAGACTCGTCTTTTAGTAGGTCTACAATCATTTAATGTCATATCAGCGAATCGTTTGAGTTGATTAATTGTATTGTCTATATCTGCATTATTATACAATGATTGTTCATGGTAATATTTATAATCTCTCATATACTGTGCCCACACCATTTTTGTAATATCTCCAATACATAATTTAATACTATACTGTATCGGTTCGTTATAAGGAAAACCTGTCTTATAATTGAATTGTTGTGTAGAGTCCCATCCTCTCCAATTTTCATATACTGTGCATATCGCATTCTTAAGAATTGTTCCTGTGGTTTTTTTGAAAGGCGTTTTTGAATAATCAAAATCCATTACCTGTGGTGCAAAGTATGTAGTGTTGGAATTATTGCTATTAGAATATATTTCAAACAGAGAAAAACTTCCATACATGGTTTTATTCCATTTTTTCATTATATTTAAAAAATGATTGTCATGAGTAAATACATCTGGCTTTTCGGTTTTTGTCTTGATGTGTTTGGTATTCCGAATTTCAAGTAGGCACGCTGCAATAAATGCCTTCGCCTTATCTTTTTTAATATTTTGTGCTATATATTCAAGATCATTATCACTGAGTTGATAAAGATATTCGTGACTAACATACGTATTTTCCATTATAAATTTTATTAATGATAATTAATAAAATTTCAATTTTTAGTATAATTACTCCTCATAATCTGTAAAAAACTTATCAAGTGCCTTATAGACACTTCCAACATTGGGTTCGTTTTCTATATTATGTAATCTATAATAACGTTTTTGCTTTCTTTTTTCTATAAGATTTTCGCTTGTTATACCTCCTTCTTTAAGTGTATTATTATAACTAACACATGTAGGGTTATCTGCGTTACTAGAATCATCACAATCTAAAGTTTGGCATAAAGTACCACATGAAAAGATATGTGATAGTATTCCACCATTTGTAACGCCTGTTAAATTCAGAACCATTAATATAAAAACTACCAACATCACTAATATTAATATTGCTTGCATAGTTGAAAGTTGTTTTTTACCATCAACCTCTTCACCTGCGCGTCCAAATATTAATTGTTGAAATATAAATATAATTGCAATTATCATAAATATTAAAATATAATGTGTTGAATAGCATGTTTTAGGGCACGGCACAGTATCTAATTGATCTTTTTGAAATATTTTTGCAATTTGTTTTTGTTGATCAGCAATACTTTGAGGTATATTGACACCAGTATATGTATACGAGTCTCCAAATTTCCTTTCTGTGCATAACATTGTTCCATTATTATCTTTATTATCAGCAGAGTCGGTACACTTGCATGTATTTCCAGACCAATCACGTTTAAATTGATCACTTCCAACTTTACATGAAATATTATTAATATATACTTCTTGTGGAGAATCGTCCCGTAATGCAACACGTTGTCCAACTTTGAATTTAGGAGGACCGGGTTGTATTGATTGACTTGTATTTTCCTCAGTCATTTCTTATTTATCTATAACAACATTTTTTTTGTCTATTTGTTTTTTGTAATGAAAATGCTTCTTGATAAATATCTTCTTCTTCAGGAAGTTCGTTCTTAATTGTCTCAAAAATTTTCTCAATATTAGTGCCATCCTTCGCTGATGTTTCTACATATCTTATATCTTGTTGAATACAATAAAATTCAACGTCGTCACGATGTACAGTAGGTTGTTTATCAATTTTGTTACCTACAAATATAATAACTATATCATCTCTGCAATTTTGCTGTATCTCATTAACCCATGTTTTTCCTCTCTCGTATGATCTCTGACTTGTTACATCAAATACAATTATAGCCGCTTTGGCACCTCTATAATACATTGGTGCCAATGAATGATATCGCTCTTGTCCTGCTGTATCCCATATCTCATAATTTACATTATCGAGTTTTTTAGTTAAAAAAGCCGCGCCTATAGTTGATTCTTGAAAATCATCAAATCTATCGTTTACAAATTTAGTAGCCAATGAGGTTTTACCTGCTCCGCTTTCTCCAATTATAACAGTTTTGCATGCTCGTATTCTTGTCTGTTGTATATTCATTTTAAATATTCATAATATAATATTTAAAATGAAATAAAAGAAATGCCCTCCAAATTTTTGGAGGGCATTTCTTTTATTATATTACTCAGGTCTCATCTCATAACATAAAGGACATCTATTAATTGTAAGTGTAATTTTGCATTCAAGGCACTGCCATTCTGTGCCGATTTTTGATATATCATCAACTTGGTCACAATATGTTTTTTGACACAACTGACGGGGATTTTGTTTTCCCATGTCTTCGCCGCATCCTTGGCATCTATTCTTATAATCAATTTCTGGAGATGGGGATCGTACTTCTGGTGGTACACTAATCGTTTCCATTTATTTTTCTATCTATTTTTGTTTTTAAACTTCGATTTTTATACGTAATTATTAACGCTCGTTAACTCCCCATTGCGGTGGTGGTAAGTCATTAATATTTAGCGTTGGTATATCAAATAGATTGCCAACGACATTTCGTACCGCATTTGCACTTGTATCCAAAACAAACTGCTGTGATGTTCTTGAAATTTCTTCCTGCTCTTCTGCTTGTGCCATCTCAGCAGCATCTTCGTATTTATATGGCACAAATACACTTCCGATTGCATCGCTATCATAACGTCCATCTGAATATTGCGGCCATTCCCACCGACCTTTTACTCCATCTACCTCGTCTTCACTTTCATCTTCACTTTCATCTTCACTCTCAGAATTTGGAGATACATACAAATCATCTTCATCTTCCCACCTTACACGAGTGCCTTTCCCAATTGTTGGCAATCTCTTTAATATTGGAGGAGGAGGAGGTTTAAAGTTTTTCATGTCTTCAATGTTGTAAATATTGTTGACCATATTATAATCTTCTATTGAACACACGCGTGACATCATATGTTTGTGTATAACCAATGGTGCATTATTCCATTTCTTATAGTTATCTGTAATATATTTTGAAATCCATCCAAAGTATTTTATAGCGATTTCGTTGTATATGTCTATATCGTCTTTCATAAAGTAAATATCAGACAATAATTTATAAGGAATGGTTTCTTTCAAAAAATGCCCTGATTCCCAACTCATTTGTTGGCACCATTGATCCTTTACGATCGCATTGTGCATATACAAATTGATTGATTTATATACGAATGGTTGCTGGGGTACTTGTGGTTGAAGACTAGTATATTTATGAATGGGCGTCGCATCTTGTCGGGTTAATCCGCTACATTCAGGTGTGTCACACCGATAAATATTAATCTTATCAAATCTGTCTGAGTCTGCTGCATCTATATTGTTAATTGACAATGGCGCTGCTATATCAATGGCAGAATTAATGCAATGTGCCATATTTCTAAATAATACTTCGTCATGAACGCACGATTTACATGCTGCCTTAAAAAGTACAGTCAAACATTGCTGTAGTTGTGCACGATTCAGTTGTTCGGTAATATTCTTCTGTTTATCGCTAATAAATTCCATTTTATTTTTTAATATAATAAACAAGAAAAATATCGATTTTCAAAAAAAATATAATTCCCTCATATGAGGGAATTATATTTTAAAGATTTAGCAACTTTTTCATCTCTTGGCGACGTTTTGTTTGCATTTCAAGACGTTCTTTCTCAGTGTGCGGATGTTTGCAACCTGAGTGCCGCTTCTTACACTTTTCTCCAAAATAACACATCTTTACAACCAACTCTTCTGGTTTGTGAGCAAATCTGCATGATGCGTGTCTACAACGCGTTCCGTTAATAACAGATTCACACATTTTTGTCTTGTGTAATTCAGATTTATTTTTGAGCAATGTTATGGCATAAGTCCTATTCATGTTGAACAATCGCTCTTCTTTTTCTTTTTGTGTCTCTCCATCTGGATTTTTCAAATATTTTTCACGTGCCTTCATATAACGGAAATGTCCGTATGTAGTTACTTTCAATTTAGATGATTTATGACGTTTGTTAGTAACTAGTTGAAATCCATCACATGGCATTATACTATCAGTTGTTATTTCACATTCGTTTTGTAGTTCTGTTATACGAGAACAAATAGGTTTGGTATCAACAACGTTAATATCCTTCGCATGCATAGTAAGAACACTCATTTATATTTTTATCAAACTAAAATATCCGAAATATCGATTCTAACGCAAAAAAGAGCGCACTCAAATGAGTGCGCTCTTTTTTGCGTATATTTACCATTCTAAAATAGGATTGCATATACTGTAATTGCAATACAACATGACCTAAATGAGTCTAGCATTGACATGCCCATGAGCAAGTAGTTGGTTACAATAAAAATAGGAATAACCATGAAATAGTATAGATACAAATGCATCCAAAACGGCATCGTACAATATTCCCAACAAAAATCATTGTAATGATCATGTAGAAAATAAGGCATATTATCCCTCATTAGAAACGAATCCATGTTTGTACATTGGGATGACAAATAGTGCATTATACAACCGGACACAAATACCCATGAAACAGAAAAAACAATTGAACATGTTATGTTAAATACAATATACTTCGCTGCAAACAAAATACTATCCATCTTGCAATTATATTTATACATTTTAAAAATCTTCGATTTTCGAAATATTTGTATGCCCTCCCATTTGGGAGGGCTATGATGTACGCTGTCTTTTACCTGTTAATCTACCCATCCATCATCGTGCACACGATGCTCTTGAGAAGGATGAATGTAATAGTCACTTACCTTTGTCCACTTAATAGTGTCTGGAGTTTCAATCCATTCATGACCATCATAATCGCAAATTCTGTACCTGTCTTCTGTAATTGTCTTAACAATCAAACCTTGCTTCTTTCCTTTGTGAACTACTGTTCCATGTCCGGCACGAACAAGTTCAACCAGTGTCTTGTCGTGCCTTGGAAGTTCTTCCTTAGAAGGAAAGGGATCTTCTATTTTGAGTTTCTTCATCATGTGGTCTGTAAGACGAAATCCGCTATGACCGACATTAATAACGATCTCTGTAATATCCTTCTCTGAGTCACTGTTTGTAGACATGTTGCAAAATTAAAATATTTATATTTTAATTTTCAATTTCGAAATATTTTTGTGCCCTCCTATTAAGGAGGGCTTATAATTGTCCAGTATAATACTTACTCATTTCCACAAAGCGATGCGGTTGCAACATGCCTCTCTAGACGAGGCTGTGGAGGTGGCTCCGACATTTCACTCCATGCCTCAGCCCTCGCATTCATTCGCTCTTGCATTGCCTTAATGTTTGCATCCAAAATCCGTTGCATTGCAAGTTGGGTAGCCATCTGAATGTCACCCTGAATGAGTCGGCCTTCAAGACTGTCAGAATACTGACTTACACCACTCTTGTGTGCAATATCAATTGCACCTGCAATATCAGTAGTAAGCAACTTCTGTGCAATCAACAAAGATTTATTAGACGAAATCTTATGAAGTGGAATAGATCCATTACTAAGTTCATCTTGAGGCTCGCTAGTCGTAGTGTGCTGATCTTCAGGAGTGCTTGCACTGATCTTGTGGAGCGCTGCTTCTGCCCTTGCTTTCGTGACCTCCAACTCTGCCTGTCTCGCCTTCTCGTGCAATTCGTGCTCATCGTCAACTAGCCATCTGTGATAAGACAGATGTCGGTGATTCTCCTCTGCTTTTTGCAGTTTCTCAGCAGCGATGCGCCTATCATACTCCTCTTGAGTCTCTGGCGCTGCATGGCCAATCAACAAATTAGCACGTTCGCGCCATGAATCAAGTGTTTGGGCATCTGCAATTCGCTGATCAGCATCACTCTTTGACTCATACTGCTGCTGAGGAAGATACATTGCAACCGTTCTCGGTCCCATCTTATAAACACGCGTCCTCGCTTCTGCTTGTACACGATCGTCATTGTCTTTCGGGAGCCAGTGAGTGCCGTGCCACGGTGCGCTAGTGAAAAAACAAACAGACAGATCATCCCCTGTATGAATCCAACCAGGGTAGTTGATAATGATCATGACACGCGAACCATCATCCATATTAATAGAAGTGTGTTCAAAATTAGAGCCAAGTTTCCTGTGTAGTTCATGTCGCTGTGCCTTGCTACCTCCATACAGCATGTATGGATAGTCGTTGTAATCACCATCGCTGATCGCATCCCGCAACGTCTCCCAATTACCATCCCATTCATTGTTGATCCAGTTCGTATCATATTCAAGCATGTTATCCACATGCAACTGAGTAATCGCCAATGGCAAATAATTCTTCGTCTTAATAGTAGTTGTAGTCATCCTATTTTAGACTAATTTTATTTCAAAAATAATCAATTTTCGAAATAAATTGGTGCCCTCCTGTTTAGGAGGGCTTGGTTTACATTATACGAGTGTTCTAAATTTCAACGCGATAATCTTCAACTGAACATGCTGAAGAGTTGCAACTCAGGTAATCATCAGGCTGAAGAGAGCGATCATGATCAGACATACGCGCTTTCATTTCATCATCTTCCAACGGATCTCCTGAGGAAAGGGGATGGGAATTTGTATATGACACCTGTGTTACTATATTCGTTTCGTTTTTAAGAACCTGCAAACACAATTGCAGGACTTCGCGCTTCAACTTCAGTATATTATACTCGTATGTAATATCTGTAATATTCTTTTCAATCGCTTTAGGAGTGAACATGTCAAATTATTCAGATATATACGCTTAAAATTTCGATTTCGAATGATTTCAAGGGACCCGTTTGGGTCCCTTGAAATCTTAAATACATTAATCGTATTCGTCGTCCTCAGAGTCTGACTCGTCATCCTCAGAATCGTCCTCGGAATCATCATCTGAGTCTGACTCGTCATCCTCAGAGTCATCCTCAGAGTCGTCCTCAGAGTCTGACTCATCGTCCTCAGAGTCTGACTCATCGTCCTCAGAGTCTGACTCGTCATCATCAGAGTCGTCCTCCGAATCGTCGTCGTACAATTCGCGGTCACGCTTGCGGCCCATTCCATCTGCTGCGAACTCAAAACCAAAAATTTCTGACAAGCCATTAATATTCCAATTCTTCTTGAACGCCTTAAGTTGCGCACGATCATTCGCCACATCGGCAAAAAACGTTGCAAGTGCATCCTGCTGCTCAATACGCATATCCTTCATAACATTGTTGAAAGTCCTCATCCTGTTTTATCGTTGATTTTTTTTCGTTTTTTTCGATTTTAACGGTCAAAAAATGGGATACCCAATCCATCTGGATTGGGTATTCAAATTAATATACACTTATTCACGCGCGCGCTGTCCTCGTTGAATAAATCTATAATGAGCGCTTCCCGGATTTTCATCGCAACTGCAACCACCACTTTCAGTTGGAAGTCCTGACAATTCGCATACTGTGCATACAAATGTACCTGCGTAATCAAAAAATCGGGGAGGAGCAGGTGTTCTCAAACAAACAGGTCGTGATTTCATCCATCCGCCTTCATTATACGGCAAATCAGGATTCACGTTACTATTGTTATTCAAAAATGATTCACGTGCCGTAATCAAACCTCCAAATGTCGCTTCGCGTGCCAACGCATCTTGCTCCGCTTCACAATCATCGCAAAACATATCATATGCGTCATCTCCATATAGTGTGCAACAGCATTCTGTGCAAAATCCCTCCATATATTCTTCGTTGTTCTCATTAAAAGCCATCTTGGTATTCGATGTCGGTCCAATAAAAATATTCGATTTCGAAATAATTTTGTGCCCTCCCAATTGGGAGGGCTAGTAGAAAATACACATGTTTTTATACAGCGACAGAAGTGGGCGAAGCAGGGCGAATCAACGTATTAATTTGAGTTGTGATATCTCCAAGTTGTTGAATCAAATGAGCAAGATGCTGACTTTGTTCATGTGTTGTTAGTGTCTGATGCAGGGAAATAAGACCGTTGGCGGCTTGAATCTCTGCATCGCTTCGTTCACCCGCAATGTGCCTAGGTGATTGTGAGCGCTGTGCATTCCACTGATGTTCGGCTTGCTGGCCGGCAGGATGCCGAAAAGTTCGTTGAGGTTGTCTGTGTTGGACGACACTGGGCTTTGTGAACTCTCTCATGTATTTTGTTTCAATCATCTTATTGACATTCACACGCCATTCATCCAGTGAAGTAACAGACTGTTGCGCTGAGCCTCCCCAGCGACGCTGCGTGCGTGGTCTCATCTTATTAAGCGCATCACGTAGTTCCCAATCCAATTGGACACGCTTGTCATGGATTCGATCATCTGCATACTCGATCTGTCTGGTGAAGAAGCATACAGAATGATCGTTTATCGTATACATGTAACCGGGTCTGTTGATAATAACCATGACACGCGTGCCATCGTCCATGTTGATAGACTCGTGCGAAAAGTTGTGACCAAGTTTTCTGTGCAGGGCGTGGCGCTGTTCGCGGGTACCTCCATACAAAATACACGGATAATGCCTATAGTTACCTTCGTTAATCGCATCCCGCATCGTTTCGTATTCACCATCCCAATGTTCGTTAATCCACTGCGTATCAGAATTCAGCATAATATCCACATGTTCCTGCGTAATCGCCAAAGGCATATTCTTCGTCATAGTAGTAGTAGTAGTCATCCTGTTTTACAGTCGTTTTATCGTTTAATTTTTCGATTTTCGAAAAATTAAACTCCCTATACATATTGTATAGGGAGTTTAATAATTAAAACA
>MDSZ01081596.1_pt1 | contig 16542 bp, 17 predicted proteins | sample 811201 | NCBI WGS metagenome assembly MDSZ01 (sample SAMN05326647, study PRJNA326480) | marine metagenome | isolation source: seawater | place: Indian Ocean: North | collected 2010
CTTTCTTATTTTTTCAGCTGGTTTTGATGCGCATAAAAATGATCCCTTAGCTCAGTTTGAGCTATCATCAGAGGATTTTTATGAAATTACAAAAAGAACGCTGAAAGCAACTAATAGGTTTACAAATGGAAAAGTTGTGTCTGTGTTAGAAGGTGGGTACGACCTTAATGCGCTTGCAGAAAGTGCTCTTAATCATGTAAAGGCTCTTTCAGAAACAGAATAATGAAACTATATAAAATTGGTTACTCAAAGATTAACAACAAAGGTTTATTTGCTAATAAAGATATTAAGAAAGGTACAAAAATTATAAATTATGTCGGAAAAATAATAACTAAAAAAGAAACAGACACCAATCCGAAATTTGATAACAGTAAAGCAATTTACCTTTATAACTTAAACAGTAGGTACGATTTGGATGGCGATTTTTCATATAATACAGCACGACTAATCAACCACTCATGTAATCCTAATTGTGAAGTTGATGGAAAAGGTCTTAAACTATGGATTTCATCAATTAGAGATATTAAAAAAGGAGAAGAATTATCTTACGACTATGGATTTGGATATGATGAAGATTATAAACAATTTCCTTGTAAATGTGGATTTAAAAATTGTTGTGGCTATATTGTTAGAGAAGGCTCTAGGTGGAGAATTAATAAAAAATTCAAAAAAATAAAATCTTAATAATAAACTTTTTCTAAATATAACCCGTGTGGTGGTGCAAGTGGAGCACAATTTTTTCTATTTTTAGATTTTAAAACCTCTTTAAATTTATCTAAAGTCCATTTTTTCTCAGCTAAATATTTAAGACAACCAACCATAGATCTAACTTGACTTTTTAGAAAAGATTTTGAGATAAATCTAATACTAATTAAATTTTTTTTTTTTGAAACTTTAATACTAAATATGGTTTTTATGGGACTTTTAGAGTTACAATTAGAAGATTTAAAAGTTGAATAATCATGTGTTCCAACGAGTTTTTTTGAGCCCTCTTTCAATAAAGTCATATCTAATTTTTTAATTATATGCCATTCTTTAAAATCATTTATAACCGATGGCGATATATTGTTTCTTATTAAGTATAAGTACACGCGTTTTTTTGCACTATACCTTGCATGAAATTTTATATTTCGCCTTTTAATTTTTTTTATTGAAATTTTTTTTTTATTTAAAAAAAAATTTAAAGATTTTATTAAAGTATTTAAATTTGCAATTTTTTTTTTTATATCAAAATGTGCAGATTGTTCAATTGCATGAACCCCTGAATCTGTTCGGCCTGCTCCGTATATTATAATTTTTGTTTTTAATAATTTTGATAGAATTTTTTCAACAGTTTTTTGAACAGATGCGCCTTTTCTTTGAACTTGCCATCCTACAAATTTTGATCCATCGTATTCTAATAAAATTTGATATTTAAACATCGATTAAGATTGATCCTCTTTTTATTTTATTCCCTAGTATAAATTCCTTAATATTCTGAGGCTTTTTACCTTGTCTTTGTATCTTTTTTATAGCTATTGAATTTATTCCACATGCAACAGTTAAATCATTGTTTAAAACATGGCCAGGATTACCTTGCAATTCTGACTTATCACACTCTAGTATTTTGTATCTTTCATCTTGAAATTTAAACCATGCGTTAGGATATAAACCATTAATTTGCGCAATAATTTCATCAGCTTTTTTTTTCCAATTAATTTTGCTCTCAGTTTTATCAATTTTATTCGCATAAGTTGATATTGAATCATCCTGATCTATAAAGCGTGCTTCACCTGAAATAATCAAATTTAAATTTTCAACAATTTTTTTCGAAGCGAGTTTACTTAACCTTTGCGATAGAGAAAAGCTATTTTCATTTTTTTGAATTTTAATTTTATATATGTTGGAAACTGGGCCACTATCTAATTTTTCATTTATTTTCATAAAACTTATACCTGTATTTTTCTCAAAATTCATAATGGATCTTTGGATTGGGGCTGCGCCTCTATACTTTGGTAATAAAGATGCATGTATATTTATATATCCGTGTTTACAAAATTTTAAAAAATGACTTGGTATAATTTGCCCATAAGCAACAACTAAAGCTAAATCACAATTTAAATTTTTCAAGTAAGTTTCTTCATTTATCAGTTTCTCTGGTACTCTGATATTCAAATTATATTTTTCAGCAAAAAGATGGATATGTGATTTAAGTATTTTTTGACCTCTGTTAGATCTTCGGGGTGGTTGAGTAAAAACAGCCTTTATTTTAAAATTGCTTTTTATTAATTTTTTTAAAATTGGCACTGCAAATTCTGGTGTACCAAAAAAAACAATATTTGACATATTATGCAATAATTTTTTTTGATTTTTGTTGTTTAGAGATTCTTTTAATTATCAAATCTTTTTTAAGCTTAGATAGAAAATCGATAATTAATTTTCCATCACAATGTTGTATTTCGTGCTGTACACATGTAGATAGCAATCCATCACAATTTAATTCTTTTTTTTTTCCATATTGATCAATGTATTCCAATAAAATGGTTCTTGGTCTTTCAATCTCAATAAATGTTTCTGGTATTGATAAGCATCCTTCCTCATAAATAGAAGTATCCTTACTTTGTTTCTTGATTATAGGGTTTATTAGACAATATGGTTGTTTTTTATGTTCATCTTTTGATACATCTAAAACTACTATTCTCTTTGGTATGCCTATTTGTATTGTAGCTAAACCTATTCCTTTGGCATCATACATGGTATCAAATAAACATTTAATTAAATTTTTTTCATTTACTCCTATTTTTTCAATCGGTTCAGAAATCTTTCTTAAAATTTCATTAGGAACAGTAATTATCTTTTTTATAGCCATTATAAATTTAAATTGTCGTTGGTAGTACTTTAAGAAGTATTTTATTTCGTATTGTATCTAAATTTGTTTCATTTAAAACTGCAATAATAAAATATAAGGTTTCTGTGCCAAGATTTTCAATGCTATCTTCTCCTACAATTTCAGCTAATCTTAACAATAACATTCCCATATCTTCATTATTTATTAGTACCTGCAAATCAGTTGGTATATTTGGATCATATTCATATAAATTTTGAAATTTCTTATCTAGAGTTACTCCATCGGATTTTAGTGAGTCTAAAATCATTTTATCCTTGTTAGAGAAAACATATTTTTTATCTGCTTTAATTTTTTTTAATAAATCATTCGTTTCTTTCTCTGCTTTCTCTATATTATAGTTTTTTATAAAATAATTAATTAACTTTGACTGATGAATTATTTTATTGTTAAACTTTATTTCATTTTGAGAAACATTATTTTCCATAACATATTTTTTATAAAAATTTGAAAAATTTGCAGGTACATTTTCTACTTCAATATTTTTTAGTATTTTTGACAATTCCTTTTTAAAAGCATCCTCAATATTATCATTAATCATAGAAGTTTTAATTAGTTTAGCTAAATTTAATTTTGTTTCTGAATTTTGTGTTAATAAAAGCCTCTGATATAACAAAGCTCTGCCTTTATAATTTGGTAACAATTTATAACTATTCTGTGCATTAATAAGTTGATCAATACTAAATTGAAATCTTTTATAAAGATTAAGTAAATCCTTTTCTGAATAATTCTTTTCATGAACAGCAATTTCAATTGTTGATATTCTTTCCTCATTTTCAAGATCTACCTCGTTAATACCTTCCAATAAATTGTTTCTGGATAAATATTTCCAAATAAATTTTTTTGTATTGTTATTAGGAATATAGGAAAAATTGTTATCTGTTAAATGCGATAAATGGAAATCTAAAACAGATTCTTCTGATAATTTAATTTTGTTTTGATCTGTGTATCCAATCAAAAAATTAAATTTTGACTCAAAAAATTTATCTTTAAAACCAGTTTCTTTTTTTAAATCAAAATATAGCTTTGCATCTTCTGTATTATTTTTTGAAATTAAACAGTATATATAAAATTTTTCAATGTAATCATTAACAGCTATATTTTTAAAATTCTCTAAACTAAGGAGACTGCACGATTTATCTAATTTTGAATTAATTAAGTTTTGATCCAGATAGTACATTATTAGATTTTGGGAATTTTTTAAATTTCTGTTTTTGTAAATAAAATTCTCTATCAAATCTAAGTCATCTTTCATTATCAAAAAATTAATTTTAGAATTAATAAATTCATCTTTTTTGATATTTATATTTGGAAAATAAGAATTGGTTAATAACGCAATTTGCAGTATATCCTGCGCATCCTCTGAAAGTTTCTTTGAATTTAATTTTTTTAAAATTGCCTTTATTTGATCTCCATCAGAATTTTTCCACATTTCTATATCGAGATTATTTTGAGCTGGATCATATAATCCAATTAATTTTTTATTCTCAAAATTGAGAATTTCCTGATCTAAACTCTCAACATTAATATTTACTTTTTGTGATGTTTCATCAATATTTTTTTCCTCTATCTCTTTTTTTTCTACGTTTGCTTGATCTTCAATTTTATTTTCGTCAATATTCCAAATATTTTCTGGTTCATTCGAAAAAGTTTCGATTGTAAATATTAGATAAAAATTAATTATTAAAAATAAAAAAAAATTATTTAATAACTTTAAAGTTTTCATTAGGTATTTTTTTTTCAATTTTTTTGTTTGGAGAAGGAAAATTTATTTTATCTACTAAAACTATTAAAATAAAAAAAAACGATATAATTAACAAAACTTTTATTAATAATCTGCCAATTGAACTTATACTACCTGGTCTTGTTTTTTTTTGAAATTGCATATAAATTTAATTAATTTCAAATTAAGACATATTTGTGTTTTTTCAATATTTAAACTTATGATTATTAAAAAAAATTTAGTTTTAATCGGTATGATGGGATCTGGAAAATCTACAATTGGGAGTATAATTGCAAAAAGGTTAAAATTTGAGTTTATTGATATTGATATGAAAATAGAGAAAATGGAAAAAAGAACTATTAAGAAAATATTTCAGGAAAATGGTGAAAAATATTTTCGAGATTTAGAGGAAATTGTAACTTTAAAACAACTTAAATTAAATTCAAAGGTTATATCGCTTGGGGGTGGTGGTTTTTTAAATAGTTTAATTCGAAAAGAAATTTTAAAACAAAGTTTATCATTTTGGTTAAATTGGAACAGTCATACACTGATAAAAAGAATAATTAATAAAGAAAATAGACCTCTTGTAATTAATTTATCAAGAAATGATTTGTTAAAAATGATAAAATCTAGATCTCATACTTATAAAAATGCACATTATAAGATTGACTGTGATAATTTGGAAAAAAATGAGGTTGCAAATAAAATAATTGAGATTTATGAAAACAAATAAAATCAATATCAAAGCGAATAATTTTAGTTATTCAATCTATTTTGGTAATAATTTAATAGAAAGCTTTGATAAAATAGTTAAAAAAGAAAAAATTTTTTTCAATAAATATTTGATAATTGTTGATCATAATATAAATAAAAAAAATTTATCTATTTTAAAAACTTCAAATAAAAAGCAAAAAAAATATATATTCAATTTCATTTCAAGTGAAAAAAATAAAAATTATAAAACAGTAGAAAAAATTATTAAATTTTTGTTAATTAATAACTTTTCAAGAAATGATTGCATAGTAGCCTTAGGAGGTGGTATTACCGGCGACTTAGCCGGTTTTGTGGCAAGTATATATAAAAGAGGTATGAAATTTATAAATATTCCTACAACATTACTTGCTCAAGTGGATGCATCAATTGGGGGCAAAACTGGGATTAATGAAAAAAAGTTTGGTAAAAATTTAATTGGAACTTTTTTTCAACCTAATTTAGTTTTATCTGATACTAAATTTTTAAAAACGTTAAATAAAAAAAATTTAATATGTGGTTATGCTGAGATATTAAAACATAGTCTTATTAAGAATAAGTCCAACTTCAATTATTTAGATGCAAATTATGATAAAATTTTATCTTTAAGAAATCCATTTTTAATGAAAGCAATACTGGAAAGTTGCAAAATAAAAAAAAATGTAGTTGAACGAGACATCAATGAAAATCAATTAAGAAAAGTTCTTAATCTCGGACACACTTTTGGACATGCTTATGAAGCCGCAGCTGGTTTCAAAAATAAACTAAATCATGGTGAAGGAGTTCTTTTAGGAATCAAAAGTGCAGCTAAATTTAGTTTGAATGAAAATTATATATCTAAAGAAAATTATTTAAAAATTATTCAGCATTTAAATAAAATTAATTTCACTTTAAGATTAAGAAACTATTTTGAAAATAGGGATATTAATAGATTAGTAAGCTTTATGCTTAATGATAAAAAGAATAAATCAAAAAAAATTAATCTTGTATTATTAAAAGGTATTGGACAACCTTTAATAAATAAAACCTTCAAAACTCAAAAAATTAAAAAATTTTTTAAAAAAGAGTTAATTTATATCTAGTTGTATTGAATGAATATAATATTTTATCTCTTCGTCTAAAATTTTATAGATCAGTTTATTAGATTGTATTTTGTTTAATTTTTTTAAATCCTTTGATTCTATGATTAATTTTAAGTGAAATTTCCCATTTACATGACTTTTATGATTTTCATGCAGATAAGTTTTATCTTCGATAGATAAATAATCACAATTTATTTTATTTTGAATTTTTTTTTTTACTATTTTATTAAGTTGATTTATATCCATATTATAAACTTACTATAAATGAAAAATATATGCGATTGGAATAATTGTAATAATATTGGAGAGTATAAAGCTCCAATTGAAAGAGATAACAGCAAAAAATTTAGACTTTTGTGCCTGGAACACATTAAGGAATTTAACAAAAATTGGAATTATTTTAATGGTATGAGTGACTCACAGGTTTTAAACTTTATTAAATCAGATCTCACTTGGCACAAACCAACACAGAGTTTTAATTCATCAGATAATTTTTTTAAAATATTGTGGAATAATGCATTAAATGACGATTTAAATAATAAATCTAATACGGAATTAAATCACATGAGACAATATATATTTGACAAGAGTGATGTTAAAGCCTTTAGTATTTTGGGACTAAATGTAGGAGTCAAATGGGAGAGTATTCATATGAAATTTAAAAAACTTGTCAAAAAATTTCACCCTGATATGAATGAGGGTAATAAAAAATTTGAAGATAAACTAAAAAATATAACTTTAGCTTATACTCAATTAAAAAATACTTATAGGAATAAAATTGATAGAAAATATTAATTCAAGCCCTGATATTAAATTATCGATCAAACAAACTTTCGGCTTTGATACAGATATGGAAGTAGAGGCCTTCTCAAAAAAAAATGATTTGGTTCCCGATATAGACAAAGATTATATTTTTGATAGAGATACAACATTAGCTATTCTCAGCGGATTTTCTCACAATAAAAAAGTAATAATCCATGGTTACCACGGTACAGGAAAAAGCACCCACATTACACAAGTTGCTGCGAGACTAAATTGGCCTTGTATAAGAATTAATTTAGACTCACATATTAGCAGGATTGATCTAATTGGAAAGGATGCAATAACTTTAAACAATGGCAAACAAATTACAGAATTTAAAGAAGGTATTTTGCCTTGGTCTTTTCAAAACCCAGTTGCACTTGTATTTGATGAGTATGATGCGGGTAGAAGTGATGTAATGTTTGTTTTACAAAGAATACTCGAGAGTGACGGGTACTTTACTCTTTTAGATAAAAATAAAGTAGTAAAACAAAATAAACATTTTAGGTTGTTTGCAACAGCAAACACAATTGGATTGGGAGACACAACTGGTTTATACACCGGCACACAGCAAATAAATCAAGCCCAATTAGACAGATGGGAAATAGTTACAACTCTTAATTATTTGGATGATGATAAAGAAATGGAAATTGTATTAGCTAAAAATAAAACTCTCAACAATTCTGATGGCAAAAACAAGGTAGCAAAAATGATAAAAGTTGCAAATTTAACCAGAAAAGGCTTTGTATCTGGTGATATATCTACTGTAATGAGTCCGAGAACTGTTTTAAATTGGTGCAACAACTCAGAAATCTTTAAAGATATTGGTTACGCATTTAGAGTAACTTTTTTAAACAAATGTGATGATGTCGAAAAAAATACAATAGCTGAATATTATCAAAGATGTTTTGGAGAGGAATTACCCGAGTCATTAGTAAATATTCAAATATAAATGAAGAATGAGGAAAATTTAAGAGAAAAGATTAAAATAGCTCTTACAAATACTTTTAATACTCTTTGCTTCAAATTTGATCAAAAAGATAAACCTAAATTTAGTAAAGAAAATAAGTTTTTTAAAATAGATAAATTTAATTCAAAACAGGACCTTTTTAACTTAAGAGGTGAAATAGATTCTGAAGCATTGAAATTTATTTATTCAAATGAAGAAACTTATAAAAAAAATGAGCCTTTAAAAATAAAGGCAAAAAATTTGTACAAAATTGCAGAAAAAATAAGGTATGAATTACTAGGTGCTAATGAATACGAAGGCATTAGAAGAAATATAAAGAATGTATATTTAAATAAAAGAGTTGGAGATAAAAGAAATATTGAGACGGAGAAAGATGCAAGTGTATCTGAAGCATTCGAACTCTATATGCTTAAGAATTTTTTTGAAATTGAACTAAATAATTTTGAAAATAAAATTTTAAGTTTTTGGAACAAAGAATTTAATGACAAAATAGGGAAAAAAATTAATTTTTTGAAAAACAATATAAATGATCAAAATTTATATAATGTTGAATTTGCCAACATAATTGATGAGCTTAAAATCTATGATGATGAAGATTCAACTAAAAATTCAAATGAAAAAGAGAACGATAAACAAGATAATTCCGCAGATGAGAATGCTAATGATAAAGAAAATGAAAATCTGAGTAAAAACGAAGAAAATAATAAAATTGAAACAGATTATGATGTATCAGAATTTAGAATAGATGAGCAAATCGAAGATGATGGTGAAAAAAGTTACAGTTCTGAAAATATTTCACAAAAATTAAATGTTGGTAGTAGTGATGGAAATTATAAAATTTATACTGACAAATTTGATGAAGTTACAAAAGCAGAGAATATAGAAAGTATTGAAGAAATAGCGAAACTTAGAAAAAATTTAGATCAGCAATTAATTAGTTTTAAAGATCTTATAACTAAACTTGCAAATAAATTACAAAGGCAATTATTAGCTAAACAAAATAGAGCATGGGAATTTGACCTCGAGGAGGGCTTATTAGATAGTTCGAAACTGACAAGAGTTGTCATTGATCCACTAAATTCTCTCTCATTTAAAAAAGAGAAAAAATTTGAATTTAAAGATACAGTTGTATCTCTTTTGATTGATAATTCTGGATCAATGAGAGGTAGACCAATTACAATAGCAGCGCTTTGTGCAGATATATTATCTCGAACTTTGGAGAGATGTTCAGTAAAAGTTGAAATTTTAGGTTTCACCACAAAGAATTGGAAGGGCGGACAAAGTCGAGAGGAGTGGAATAAAAAAGGTAAAAAGAAAAACCCAGGAAGGTTGAATGACTTAAGACATATAATTTATAAATCTGCTGACAACCATTGGAGACAATCAAAAAATAATTTGGGGCTTATGTTAAAAGAAGGTCTTTTAAAAGAAAATATCGATGGGGAGGCAATATCATGGGCCTATAGTAGATTAAAAAAACGGAGAGAGGATAGAAAAATTTTAATGGTAATATCAGATGGTGCACCAGTTGATGATTCTACATTGTCTGTTAATTCAGGGGATTATCTAGAAAAACATCTAAAAAAAGTTGTTAGATATATTGAGAGCAAAGATGAAGTTGAAATTCTTGCAATAGGTATAGGACACGATGTATCTAGATATTATAAAAAAGCAATTAAAATTACAGATGTGAATGAACTGGGTGATGTAATGGTTAATCAATTAAGTTTTTTGTTTGATAACAATAAAAAAAAACTTAACTAGATTTTTATTATATTATTATTTTTCCATTTTATATTAACTTCTGCTCCACCTCTAGTCTCAGAATTTCTAAAAACTAATTCTGCATAATTTTTTTCTAATAATGTTTTACCTATGAATATACCCAAACCTAATCCTGACTTTTTATTTTCATCGTCACTCATAGATTTTATATATGGTTCTCCAATTTTATTAAAAATTTTTTTTGGAAATCCAAGACCATCATCCTCTATGGATATTTCAGAATTTTGGCTGTCACTTTTAATTGAGATAAATATTTTTTCTTTTGCAAATTTATTTGCGTTACCAATAAAATTTCTTATACCGTATACAATTTCGATTGATTTTTTTATTTTTAGAGGATTTGTATCCTGTTCAGAGTTTATTATAAATTTTTTCTCTGATATTTCTTCAAATGATTTGACAATTTCATTTACATAATCTGACAAGCTTAAATCTTGGTCAATAAAATCATCTCCAATTATAGGATCAAGAGTAAGTTTTTTTAAAATATTTTCACATCTTTTAACTTGGCTAATCAATAAATTTACATCTTTACTAAAGTCAGTATTATTTTCTAATTGACCGTGTAATTCTTGAGCAATAATTTTTATTGTTGACATTGGTGTTCCAAGCGAGTGAGCGGCAGCTGCAGCCTGACCCCCAAGAGAAACTAATTCCTGTTCTTTTGAAATTACTTCCTGAATTTTATCTAGAGCTTTTTTTCTGAGTCGATATTCTTTACCAAATATAATTGCAAAATAATTTAAAAAAATTAAAGCAATTATTAATCCTAAAGGAATTGAATAATAATAATAATAACTCAATTTGTAGTCATTCAAGGGTGAGGGTAGCTCTTGATGGAAAAATGTTAACAAAAATATGAAAATTATTGTAATTAATATAAGGGATAAGCTTGTTTTAACCGTTAAATTAGATGAAGCGAACACACTTGGAATGATCAGAAAAATCGAAAATGGATTTAAAATACCGCCAGATAGATACAATAATAAACTTAATTGTACAATATCAACTAACAAAAAATTGAAAGACATTTGATTTGAAAGTTGAATTTCTTTAACAAAAGAATTTAAAAAAATATTACTTAGTATACCAAATATTACAACTATATTGGCTAATATAAAATTAAATTCGAATTTTAAAATAAAAGTTACTATATTTATAGTTAATAATTGGCCTAATATACCAATCCATCTTAAGTTGAGATAAGTGGATTTATTTAATGAATAATCATTAGAAGCCTTAAAAAACAACATTTAAATGTCTAAATTTGACACATTAATAGCATTCTCAACTATAAAATCTTTTCTTGGCCCAACATCATTACCCATAAGTGTCGCAATTAGGTCATGATCTTTTTTTATGGGATCAGAGTATTTAACCTGTAATAAATTTCTGGTTTCTGGATTTAATGTTGTATTCCAAAGTTCATCGGGATTCATTTCTCCTAAACCTTTAAATCGCTGAATTGATAACTTTGATTTTTCTGCCTCAAATTTTTCGTTATATTCTTTCGAATTTTTTTTTAATTTACCGATATCTTTTGAGTTTTTTAAAATATACATTTCTAAATCTTTTTCGTCTTTTAGATATATTACTTTTGAGCCCTTATTGACCTTAAATAAAGGTGGTTGAGCTAAAAAAATTTTGCCTTTATTAATTAACTGATTAAATGGTTTATTATTAAAAAAAGTTAGCAACAAAGCCCTTATATGAGATCCATCAACATCAGCATCGGTCATTATTATAATTTTACCATATCTTAGATCATCTATATTTATATCTTCGTCATTAGGGTTCAATCCAAGTGCATTGATTAAAGTTACTATTTCATTTGAAGAAATCATTTTTGATAAAGCTTTAGTTTTTATATCTTTTCCATTACCATTTTTTGTTCCATTTTCAGACATAAATGTATTTAAAATTTTTCCTCTTAGTGGTAAAACTGCTTGAAATTCTCTGTTTCTTCCCTGTTTTGCTGAGCCACCTGCTGAGTCTCCCTCTACAATAAATAGTTCGGTACCGTCTTGCTTGGAATTCTGACAATCTGCGAGCTTACCTGGCAAACCTGTTAGCTCTAAAGCTCCCTTCCTTCTAACATTTTCTCTTGCTTTTCTTGCAACATCTCTAGCTAGCGCTGCTTGAATTATTTTAGCGAGAACTGTTTTAGAAATCGAGGGATTTTGATCAAACCAAACTGACAACTTTTCGTTAACCACACCCTCAACTATATTTCTAACTTCGGATGAGACTAACTTGTCTTTTGTTTGAGACGAAAATTTTGGATCAGGAATTTTAATGGAGATTACACATGTTAAACCTTCTTTAATATCATCACCAGATATTGATAGTTTATTTTTTTTAAGAAGATTTTGCTCATTTGCATATTTATTAATTACTCTTGTCAAGGCACTTCTAAACCCCAGCAAATGTGTTCCTCCATCTCTTTGATAAATATTATTCGTATAGGCATAAATATCCTCAGAGTAACCCGCATTCCAATTGAGTGAACACTCTAACTCTAGATTATTTTTTTTACCCTCAAAAAAAATTGGTTTTTTAAATAGATCATTATTATTTTTATTTTTTAATTTATCTCTTTTTTCATCAAGAAACTCAACAAATTGCAATACTCCACCATCATATTTGAATTCTACTTTTTTTTGTTTTTTTAAAGTGTTATCATTAAGTAATATTTTTATACTTTTGTTTAAAAAGGCTAATTCTCTTAATCTTTTTTGTATAACATTAAAACTAAATTTTACTGATGAAAATATGCTTTTTGAGGGATAGAATTTTATTTCTGTGCCTGAACTTTTGGAGCTACCAATAGCTTTTAATTTATTTTTTACTTCTCCATCTTGAAATTCTATGAAAAATTTTTTTCCGTCCCTCTCAATTCTTAATTCTAATTTTTCTGATAATGCATTTACAACAGAAACACCGACGCCATGAAGGCCTCCAGATACCTTGTAAGAGTCATGATCAAATTTACCTCCAGCGTGAAGTTGGGTCATTATTACTTCTGCTGCTGATTTTTTTTCAGTTTTATGCATATCAATTGGAATCCCTCTTCCATCATCCTTTACAGTTATTGATCCATCTCCGTTCATTGTGACCTCAATTTTTTTACAATATCCTGCTAATGCTTCATCTATAGAATTATCAACTACTTCATAAATCATATGATGTAACCCGGTACCATCATCTGTATCACCAATATACATTCCTGGTCTTTTTCTTACTGCTTCAAGACCTTTTAAAACTTTTATAGAGTCTGCCTGATAATTAGAATTTGTCATTTTTTGAAAATCAATAATTATACTATATTATACTAAATTGGTAGCGAAACAATTTATATTTACCATATGAAAAATGAATTAGTCAATAAATATAGAAGATTACGGTCAGTTTTTTTTACCATGCTATATGGCAGTATAATTGGAGTTGAAAAAAAAAGCAAAAGTATAAAAACACATAAAATTTTAATTGATAAAAATTTATATTATTTTTATGAAATGTATAATGTACGATTATATAGTGACTCAGTTAATAATACTGCCTTTATAAAAAAAAAAAAAATTCTAGACGGACCATCATTTCAAATAAGAAATTTGGCTAATACTGATGTAAAGCATAATATAGTTTTTAAAATAAACACACCAAAATTTGTTAAAAATTTTAAAGGATCAATTTTATGTCTTCTAAGCGGTGGAGCAGGTAAAAACAACTATTGGCACTGGATGTTCGACGTTTTGCCAAGAATTAAAATAGCAAGTGAATGTTTAAATTTAAAAAATATTAGTTTATTTTTGCTACCAGATATTAAATATCGTTTTCAAATTGAAACATTAAAAATTTTGGGTATAGCTGATAAAATAATATCAGGTCAGAAATATAAACACATTGCTGCACCAAAAATCTATGCTACTACGCATCCTTGGCAAAAAACTAAGTCCGCACATAAAGATATAGGTAATGTACCAAAATGGATTTCAATTTGGTTAAGAGAAACTTTTTTAAAAAGAAAAAGTAAAAAGAAATTTTTTTCTAAAATTTATATAGATAGATCTGATTCATTGAGCAATCTATCCAATTTAAGAAGAATAATTAATGAAGATGAATTAAAAAGTTTATTAATTAAATATAATTTTAAGTTTTTAAAGCTATCAGACTTTAAGATTCAAGACCAAATAAAAATATTTTATTCTGCTAAAACTATTATTGGAAATCATGGTGCTGGTTTTACTAATATTTTATTTTGTAAAAGAAACGCAAATATTGTTGAATTCGTTAATCCCCATACCTCTAACCTTACGAGGAATATATGCAGTCATCTTAATTTAAATTATTTTAAAATGAATTGTAAAGTTGTGGGAAAAAATACAAAAGATCAGAATAATAATATTAGGATTAACATTAAAAAATTGGATAAAATCCTAAAAAAACTCAAGTGATATCATTAAAATAAACAGGCCAATTAATAGTATTAGAATATTTGTTAAACCAAAATGAAAGGTATCTTTCTGCTAAAAAACCATAAATCCTAATTTTTCCATAATCATTTGGACTAAAATCAAAACCGAATTTTTTTTCACATTCCTCTAACCATGGAAAAAGTGCAGAGTAATAATTAAATATAATTTTTTTTGAATTACAAATAAACATATTATATGGATTAAATTGGGTCTGTGTATTAACAAATTCATTAAAATCATCACGGTCATCTTTATTAAGTAACTCTATTGCTCTATCTAAATTTCCGTGGCCATGATACATATCAAAATGAGTTTTGATTGTAATTTTTTTTTTGTTAAACAAAATTGATGGATTTTTAAATATTATTTTTTTTCCATGTTTAATAATTTTGCTTAATTTAGTTATATTTGTTAGTATAGGTTCAACTAAAACTGTATCAAAATTTTCCCAGTGCTTTGGAGCACTTTTGATTGCATCATCTTTTAATTTAAAATTATCAATTTTCTTTTCCTGTTGAGACCAAAATCTTCTATATGAACAAAAACCAACCCAATTACAATTTTCAAAAATGTTTGTATTGTTTTTCCAAAGTTTATAGTGAAAAGTGTATTCACCATAGAATTTATTCTTATGATGAATATTATTTTTTCCAAAATCATTCATCCATTGATCAGAGAAATTACCCTCTCCTAAACCAACAGGTATATAATTTAAATCAAGGATTTTTTTTAAATGTGAATTATTTAGAGATAGACAGAAAATTTTTAAATCATTCATATTAAAAACTACTTATTTCTATTTCTTGAGCAACTATTGCGTTGCCATTTTTAGTAAGATGTATATCATTTTTTAAGTATATATAATTAAGCCAATTATTATTTTTTTTCTTTATCTCTTTAAATTTAGGAAATAAATTTATCATACCGTTACAATTTGATTTATTACACAAATCTTTTGCAAAATTTTCCCAGTTAAAGACTGTTTGGCCATAGTTTAAAGTATCAGGCCAAGGGATAATTATTATATAAAATTCAGAATTATATCTTCTTGTTATTTGTGATATCTCTAAAGTTTTGTTAATAATTTTTGATATTCCTTTTTTAACACCTCCACATTCCCAAAATAGATTTTTATCTTTAGAATTGCATCCAGTTAGCTTATCGTGATTTGTATATAAATAAGCACCTGTTGGATTGCCTTCAACAGGTTTATATTCAATTCTATCATCTTTCAAATTAGATCTCATTTTTCTAGTAAAAGAACGAAGTTTAGATGAGATTAAATACAAACCTTTAAAGTTATTTTTTTTAAATTTTGTAAAGAAAGACTGTTCTTTTATAATAATTTTTTCCTCTGCTAATTTAGGCAAGTCATTTATCGTAGACCACCTATTTGCTTCATCAGCCACATCAGTTATATCAATTAAAACAAAAACCTTTTCAACATTATCATTTTTTTTTAGATATTCTTCTAATGAATATTTATAAACAGTAGGTGAGTAAGATGGGACTGCCAAGTTTTTAAAGTTATAGTCTTCATATTTTTTCTCTAAAATTCCAATGAATGTTTCATCCCAATCCGATCCTACACCAAATGTTTGGGAGTCACCTAAAAAAACGATGTTTTTATCCTTTATTGGCTTTTTTTTTCCTGAATACCTGAAACCATCTTTATCAGTATAAACTTTGAAAGGATCAATACTTGAGATTAATCTCATATTTGCAAAGCAATTTTTTCTCATTTTATAAAATTTACCATCAATGTCATGCTCATAGCATTTGTGATCAACATTTTGTTTAAAGTAGAAATTACTAAACAAAATATCCGCAAATAGATATAAACTTAAAATAAATACACAATTAAAAAAAAAGATTTTTATTTTCATTTTTAACAAAATTATAATTAATAGTAGCTAAGTTTTGGCTGCAAGCTAAATGTCATATTTTTACTTAATTTTAAAAAATATAAAACATTAAAAAAATGGCGGAGAGAATGGGATTCGAACCCATGAAAGAGTTTCCCCTTTACACGCTTTCCAAGCGTGCGCCTTAAACCACTCGGCCATCTCTCC
>MDSZ01262100.1_pt1 | contig 16540 bp, 17 predicted proteins | sample 811201 | NCBI WGS metagenome assembly MDSZ01 (sample SAMN05326647, study PRJNA326480) | marine metagenome | isolation source: seawater | place: Indian Ocean: North | collected 2010
TAACGACATAATAATAAGTATAAACAACAGGGAGATTGATAATATCAGACAAGTTGTCAAAATTGTTGCTTCTTTAGAGGTTGAAGAAGAAATAAGTGTAACCTTTATGAGAGATGGAGAACTAATCAAATCTACGATAAAAGTTGCAGCTATGCCAGAAAGGCATAAAACAATTAAGAGATAATTATTTTCTGAGCTTAGCTGACTGAGAATGAGCAGATAGTCCCTCACAGTCTGCTAGAAGTGCTGCTGTGCTGGAAAGTTCTTTAGAGTGAGATGAGGATATCTTCATCAAGCTGGTTCTTTTTAAAAAATCATAAACACCAAGGGGAGAAGCATACTTGGCTGCCCCACTAGTTGGTAAAACGTGATTAGGGCCGGCACAATAGTCACCAAAAACTTCAGGACTATTTTTACCTAAGAAAATAGCACCAGCATTATCGATTTTTGTCTCTAATTTTATATCCTCATAACCAAATATTTCTAGATGTTCAGGAGCAATTTCATTTGCAATACTTACAATTTCTTTAACGTTTTTTACTTTTATAAATAAACCCCTTGTGCTAAGAGATTTTTCAATAATCTCTTTTCTAGATTGATTTTTTATCAAACTATTAATTTTTAGACTAACAGAATCTATTAGCTTCTTACTTGACGTCATAAGAATAGCTTGCGCGAGCTCATCATGCTCAGCTTGTGCAAACATATCAATTGCAACTAGTTCAGCACTCGCATTTTGATCTGCAATAATCAAAACTTCTGATGGACCTGCAAAACTGTCTATACCAACACTTCCGTAGACCTTCTTTTTTGCGGTCGCAACATAAATATTTCCTGGACCCACAATTTTATCAACTGGTTTTACAGTTTCAGTCCCATATGCAAGAGCACCAATAGCATGTGCACCACCGAACTTATAAATTTTATTTACACCGCATAAATCGGCAGCTATAAGTACAAGTGGATTTAGCTTTCCTGCGACGGGTGGACATACCATTGTAATATCCCTAACTCCTGCAACTTTTGCAGGAATAGCGTTCATTAAGACAGTTGACGGATAGCTTGCCTTGCCTCCAGGAACATAGATCCCTACACTATTAATCGGTGTTACTTTCTCTCCCAACTTTGATCCTTTGATTTTAATTGTCCAGCTTTTTAGTTTTTGTTGCTTTGAAAATGATTTTATATTACGCATTGCTTTTCTAAGGTGTGTAACAACTTTTTTTGGTGTTTCTAAGTATGCGTTACTAATTTCCTTTTTAGTGACTATAGAATGTGAAATATTTTTATAAAATGTATTGTCATATTTCTTAATTAACAATCTTAAGCCAGTATCTCCACTTTCTTCAATTTTTTTTAAAATCTTATCGACTGACTTCTCTACAGACTCATAATTTTCTTGTTTAAAAGACAGATGATCGCTTAACCTACTGTCGAAGTTAGCTTGAGACGTATTTAATATTTTAATTTTCATAAGTTTTTTTCAGTGTGTCATCTAAATCCAAAATAATGTTTTCTGTCTCTTCCCACCCAATACATGAATCAGTTATGCTCTGACCATATTTCAGTTTATCTCTGCTATTAATTTTTTGGTTACCCTCTACTAGATTACTTTCAAGCATAATACCAATTATATTCTTCTCTCCTGCCAGGAGTTGATTCTTAACATCATCGACAACTTTAGATTGCATTGTGAAATCTTTATTGCTGTTAGCATGACTTGCATCAATCATTATGTTTGGAATCATGCCATTTTGCTCTAATATTCTAGTAGAATTTTTCACATCTTCTGATCCAAAATTAGATTTATTGTTGCCCCCCCTGTGTATTATGTGGCAATCATCATTACCAGCAGTATTAAATATTGCTGATTTTCCCTCCTTTGTGACAGATAAAAAGCTGTGGGAGTGTCTGGCGGCGTTCATTGCATCAATTGCAATCTGTAAACTCCCATCTGTACCATTTTTAAAACCTACTGGACATGATAGGCCCGAGGCTAATTCTCTGTGGCTCTGGCTCTCTGTCGTTCTAGCTCCTATTGCACCCCAACTTATAAGATCAGATACATACTGTGGGCTCACTAAGTCTAAGAATTCATGTCCACATGGTATCTCCATTTCAGCTAAGTCTATTAATAACTTCCTTGCTATTCTTATTCCTTTATTAATTTTAAAAGAACCATCCAGATCAGGATCATTTATTAGGCCCTTCCAACCTATTACTGTTCTTGGTTTCTCAAAATAAACTCTCATAACCACTAAACAATTACTGGATAGTGAATTGGAAAGATTTTTTAATTTGGTTGCATACTCTTTGGCTGCGTCCACATCATGGATTGAACATGGACCAACAATGATCATAAATTTTTTAATTGATTTACTGAGGATATTTTTAATTTGATTTCGAGCGTTGATAATTGTAGCAAAACCTTTTTCTGATGGTGAAATAGAATCAATAATCTCCCGAGGGCTCACAAGTTCTTGGGTATTAATTATCCGAAGATCGTCAGTTTTATTTTTCATCGTCTTAGTCTATCTATAATTGAGTTGATTTCTTTTCTTTTGAGCTTATAAGAAACTTTATTTGCTATTAATAAAGACGAAACATTGGCTATTATATCATGTTCTCTTAGCCCGTTCTCTTTTAGCGTCATACCTGTCTCCACAATATCAACAATAAAATCAGATAAACCTAGAACGGGGGCTAATTCAATTGAGCCATACAGCTCTAAAATTGAGCATTGGAAACCAATATTCTCGAAATATTTTTTTGCAATGGTTGGATATTTTGTAGCAACTTTCATGTTGTTAAAATATTTAGTTTTAGCTTTCCCTGCCACAACCAGTTTACATTTTGAGATAGTCATGTCATATAAGCGAAAGTGATTATTCGTGTTATCTTCCATTAAGGTGTCTACTCCTACGATGCCAAGATCAATTTTCCCAGAATCAATATACACTGGTACGTCAGAAGCCTTAATAACAATTATCTCTAGATTATCCATATTTGTTGGAATAATTAATCTGCGACTATTTAAGGGGTCGACTTGACACGATATATTCACTTTTTCTAGTGTCTTTATTGCTTGCTCTAGGATTCTTCCTTTGGATATAGCTAATCTAATCATGGATATGCATTTTACATAGGTTTTCTTGAAATCCTAGCACCAATTAACTGAAGTTTTTCTTCAATGCAGTCATACCCTCTATCGATATGATAAACCCGACCAATCTCGGTAGTTCCTCTTGCAGCAAGACCCGCTAAAATTAAACTCGCAGAAGCCCTCAGATCGGTAGCCATTACAGGTGCACCGAGTAACTCTTTTCTACCAGATATTTCTGCAATGTTGTCATGAACTCTTATCTTTGCTCCCATTCTTATTAGCTCTTGTGCATGCATGAATCTATTTTCAAAAATATTTTCTTTCACAGAGCTATCTCCATCTGCAATACAATTTAATGCAGTCATTTGAGCTTGCATGTCTGTGGGAAAAAAAGGATATGCATTTGTCTCAATATCTATTGCTCTTGGTCTCTTTTTCATTTTAACCCTAACAGAATCTTTAAGTATTTTTATATCAGCTCCTGATTGGATAAGTTTGTCTATTACAGCTCGACTGTGCTCAGGGACAATATTGTTTATCTCGATGTCACCTTGTGTGATAGCCGCCGCTACCATAAATGTCCCTGCTTCAATTCTGTCAGGTAGTGGTTTATGCCTAGTGCCCTTAAGAGAATTGACGCCATGAATTGTAACTTTATCTGTACCAAAGCCACTGACTTTAGCGCCCATTTTATTGAGGAAGAGACATAAATCTGAGATCTCAGGTTCACTTGCAGCATTTTTAATTGTGGTTGTGCCTTTTGCCAGAGTTGCAGCCATGATAATATTTTCCGTGCCGGTCACAGACTTACGTGGAAAAAGAATCTCAGCGCCATTTAATTTTTTGACCTTAGCTGTGATGTAACCGTTTTCAACAGAGATACTTGCTCCCATTTTTTGGAGTGCATCTAAGTGCATGTCAACGGGTCTCATTCCAATCGCACATCCACCGGGTAAAGATACTTTTGCCTCGCCATATTTAGCTAATAATGGACCAAGGACGAGAATCGAAGATCGCATTGTCTTAACAAGATCATAAGGTGCATATAAATTGTGAATGGTTGATGGATCCAAACTGATGTCCATAAATTCATCCATAGTGACACTGATACCCATTTGAGTTAATAATCTAGTTGTAGTAGTAACATCTTGAAGATGTGGAACGTTTTCAAGTTCTACTTGACCATCAGAAATCATTACTGAGGCACATAACATAGGCAAAACAGAATTCTTTGCCCCAGAGATCCTGACTGAACCTGATAATGATTGTTGCCCATCTATTAATAATTTATCCATAGATATTTTTTAAGTTTGTTTCGGTATTCTAAAAGTTTATACTCAATAAAGCTATGATTAAAAAAATATCATCTATTTACAGGCAATTCTTACTTAGCCATCCAGTTTTAGTGCTACTTTTTTTAGCTCTTATACTCGCGATATCCGCAACTAATATTAAGAATTTTACGTTAGATGCATCTGCGGATACACTCATACTCGAAGATGATCAAGATTTGAAAATTTTTCGTAATATTAGTGAAAGGTATCAATCATCAGATTTTATGATCTTGACTCTCACGGATAAGAACAAAGATATTTTTTCTTCTGACACCCTTAGATTGATAGATACTCTATCGAGAGAAATAAAAACGTTTGAGGATATAGATTCTGTTACATCATTAACAAATATACCTTTAGTTACAAGTTCAAAAAAGCCACTTACAGAATTAATAAACGATATCCCAAATATTCTGAGTGAAGACATAGATGTAAATCTTGCTAAAGAGGAAATACTTACAAGTCCAATATATAAAGATCTAATCATCAGTTCTGACGCTAAAACTACTGCTATGCAGCTCGTAATCAAAAAAAATGAAAGCTTATTAAATGCTCAAAAGCAAAGGAATTTACTTTTTGAAAAATATAAAGAAGATCAAAGTGTTAAAGATCAATATTTACTGGCAAAAATCAAATACCAAAATTTAGCAGAGAAGGAAAAACAAAAAATAAAGCTTTTAATTGAAGAAATAAGAGAAGTCCAAAGTTCTTATTCGAATGATAGATATGAAATAAGATTAGGTGGAATACCTATGATTACTGACGATATGATAACTTTTATTAAAAATGACCTCATCAATTTTGGATTTGGGGTTTTGCTATTCATTCTTGTTACTTTAATTATAATCTTTAGAAAATTCATATGGGTTGCAGCACCAATAGTTAACTGCCTATATGCTGTATTGTTCATGATCGGATTACTTGGGTATCTGGACTGGAAGGTAACAGTTATATCATCTAATTTTATCTCGCTTATGTTAATCCTTACCTTGTCTATGAACATTCACATTATTGTAAGGTATAGACAAATTTTCTCTTCGGGAGATGGTGATAAGTTTTATTCGATCCATCAAACAACAAAGAGAATGATATGGCCGTGTTTGTATACAGCCCTTACAACTATAGTGGCCTTTGCATCATTAGTTTTTAGTGACATCAAACCTGTTATAGATTTTGGCTATATGATGGTCATAGGTCTAACGTCGTTATTTCTAACATCATTTACCTTATTACCCTGTTTTATACTAGTTTTCTCAAATAAAGATAATTCTGTTGTTAGTAATGAACAAACAAAAAGTTACATTGTTGACTCACTATCAAATGTAGCACTTAAGTTTGGAAAGCACATTTATACTATTGTTGCGGTAATATCGGTCATCACTCTATATGGCTTGACTCAACTTAAAGTTGAAAACAGCTTCATAAACTATTTCAGAGCAGATACTGAAATACACAAAGGCATGAAGCTCATTGATAATCAACTGGGTGGGACTACACCGATGGATATTATCATAAAATTTCCTGACACCCAGGGTGAGGAGTATGATGAGGAGTTTGATGAATTATTGGGTGATGCTCAGGAGTCTAATGACTCAAATTGGTTTACAACTGAAAAAATTAACAAGATTAAGTATGTACATGATTATCTAAATAATAATGAGTATATAGGTAAAGTATTATCCCTAGCATCATCTATACGAGTCGCTGAAATTGTCAATGATGACAAAGAACTTAACAGTCTAGAGATGTCCCTTCTTTACAAACAACTTCCTGATGAAGTAAAAGATATCGCGGTCAACCCATACCTATCAATAAAAGATAATGAAGCTAGAATCAACGTCAGAGTACTTGATTCAAACCAAAATTTAAGGCGAGCAGATCTTATTAAAAAGATTAAAACTGATCTTAATAATGATGCTTACCTTAAATCAGAAGTTATAACGATCACTGGGATTCTATTACTTTACAATAATATGCTTCAAAGCCTGTTTGATTCACAAATAAAATCTCTCGGCTTTGTGATGCTAATTATCGCATTAATGTTTTTAATATTGTTTAGATCTCTCAAGCTAATGGTTATTGGTATAATTCCGAATCTTCTATCTGCACTTCTAGTTCTTGGGATAATGGGTATCATAAATTTACCACTGGATATGATGACTATTACGATTGCTGCAATTACGGTTGGAATCGCGGTAGATAATAGCATTCACTACATATATCGATTTAAGGAGGAATTTCAGAGTGTTGAAACTTATGAAGACACTGTAAAAATCTGTCATTCAAGTATTGGAAGAGCCATATTCTTTACAGGCATTACAGTCATATTTGGTTTCTCTATTCTGATCCTGTCAAATTTCATACCAACTATAATATTTGGCACTTTAACAGGATTCGCAATGCTTGTAGCACTTATACTTGTGCTCACATTGCTCCCGAGATTACTAATTTCTATGAAACCACTTTAGAGAAACTTGCTATTCCTTTAGCGATGTTATTAATGAGTCGATACCGCTCTCTGATACATGTTCTCGGAAATCTGCTCTATAATTTTTCATCAAACTTATACCATCGAAAATAATATCATAGACTTTCCATTCATCTGATTTTTTAATCAATCTATAATCAACAGCAATGTCTCCTCCAGGAATCAAGTATTTTGATTTTACATATGCTATATTTTCTCTTTTGCCTGGCTCATAAGGTAAGAAAACTACCTTTTCTCCATCAAATGCTGTGATGGATTTCATGTATGTACTAGTCATCCTATATTTAAATGCTTCAACGAAGTCGTCTTTTTGACTTGTTGATAAGTTTGTCCATATATTTTTACCAAGAATAATTTTCGACATAAGTTTAATATCAAGTTTTGGCATTACTGTAGAGTTCATTTTGTCTCTAAGAAATTCCTCATCAGTCTCAAATCTATCTTTATATTTGCTGACTAGAGCAGAGATCTCTTCAACAGAATCTTTCAAAAAACCATCAGGCGTTCCGCTTGTAAACGCAATATTTGTAGTCATTAATAATGCCAGCAAAAGTGATGTTTTTTTAATCATGGAGTCCATTTTAGTATATAATCAAGGATTATGTTACAGGGTAAGTCAAATATTTCTATATTTTCAACAATTCTACGAGCAATTGTAGTAACTCAAGTAATATTGTTGAGCGTAAGCTTTGCGTATGCATCAGAAGACGACCCACTGGAGCCTATGAATAGAGTTATTTTTGGCTTCAACGAGGTGGTAGACGATAACATCTTAGAACCAGTAGCTGAAGGTTATAGATTTATCACACCTGATCCTGTTGAGAAAAGTGTAAGCAATTTTTTTAATAATCTTGGGGAAATTAATACAATTGTAAACAGTGCACTTCAAATGAAACTAGATAAAACGATATCATCAACAGGTAGATTTGTTATTAATTCATCTGTGGGGATTTTAGGCTTATTTGATGTGGCAACCTCTCTCGGAATACAAAGACATCGTGAAGATTTCGGTCAAACATTAGGATTCTATGGAATCTCACCTGGCCCATATCTAGTATTACCATTTTTTGGACCAAGCTCTTTTAGAGATGCACCTGGCTTCTATGTTGATGTAATGATCGAAAAAGATATTTCTCCTATTCATACAGAGTTACATCACGAGGAGAGGCAGGTAATTCAAGCTACCAACGTCATCGATACCAGGGCTAATCTTCTTAAAGCCACAAAAATTCTGGATACAGCAGCTAAAGATAAATATATTTTTCTAAGAGAATCATATCTTCAGAGAAGAGCAAAGCTAGTTACTGACGGTAAAGACGTCCAAGACTTTGAAATTGACGTTCTTGAAATCAATTATTAAATATAGAGATATTTTATATAATATTCATCTGTCATGATGGAATCTATATTAATTTTAGTCCTTGGATTAGCACTATTATTGCTAGGATCTAATCTCCTAGTCGCATCAACCGAGCGATTCTCATCTGCATACTCAATTTCTGGATTTACCGCTAGTTTTTTTATGATTGGGATCGCAACCTCTGCACCTGAAATATCTATATCCATTAAGTCTGCACTCCAAAATAACACTATACTTGCTGTAGGCAATTCAATTGGTTCAAATATATCTAATATTGCCTTGGTTTTCTGTTTATCTGTTTTTTTTATCAAACATAAAGATAAAGTAATGACTTTGCCAAAAAATATGTACGCTGGTATGGTTACCTTAACGTTATGCCTGTTTGCACTTATTTTTTCTGATTATTTATTTGATGCTATTGATTCATTAATCTTATTTCTAGTATTTTTAGTTATATTATTTTTTTTAGGAAGAGAAGAACAAAAGGTAGATCCTGATTTTGAAGATAGTTCTGAAAGTTTTAGTTTTCTAAAAATTAGTCTCATATTTATAGTTGGGGTCTTGATGTTGATTTATGGCTCAGATTACTTTATCGATGGAGCAACTCAAATAGCAGTTTTATTTGGGATAAGTAGCTATACAATTGGATTAACGCTCACCGCATTAGGAACTAGTCTGCCCGAGCTTGCTACTAGTATTGAGTCTGCTAGAAAAGACAGAACAGACTTCATTATCGGTAACATAGTAGGTTCAAATATTTTCAATATAGCAATTGCATTAAGTGCAGCTGGGCTTATTAATTCGGCTATTGTAAATGAAACAGAATTTATTAGAGACATTTCAGTTTTACTTACAGTAACTATTTTTTTCTATATGATAATTAAATCTGATAAAAGTCTTATAAAAACTTTATACTCAAGCATATTAGTAATAACATACTTCGTATATATATTTTTTATATTCGGATAAATATGAATAAAAAATCGAATAAACAGCTCGCTAAAGAAATCATAAATAGAGAAATCGCCGCACTTAAGAGAACAACTAAATTATTAGATAATAAGTTTGATAAAGCGTGCGAAGCTATAATATCAAATAAGGGTAAAGTGATTACATTGGGTGTCGGAAAATCAAGTTTTATTGCTATGAAAATGGCAGCTACACTGAGTAGCACAGGTACTGCGGCATTATTTCTTCATCCACTAGATGCGCTACATGGAGATGTTGGTGTGATTAAGAAAAATGACGTGGTTATAATCTATTCTAATTCAGGTGAAACTCAAGAAGTTATCAAACTTTTGCCGCTGCTGAAATTATTAAAGTGCTGCATAATATCAATAACAGGTAATTTATCCTCATCTCTTGCTAGGTACTCTGAAATTTCTCTGGATGCATCAGTTACAAGAGAAGCATGTCCGCATAATTTAGCACCTACATCAAGTATCATCTGTGCCTTAGCTATCTCAGATGCTTTGGCGTTAGCAATCTCCTCGCAGAATAACTTTACAATAAAAGATTTTGCAAAAACTCACCCAGGAGGCGCTATAGGGAAAAGATTAATGGTGACCGTTTCGAGCATAATGATTAAAAAAAATATACCGCTTGTAACTGGAAACTCCAAGTTTTCAAAATTGTTAGAAAAAACTACAAAATATAATCTTGGGCTAGCAATAATAACAGATAGTCAAAAAAAACTGATCGGTGTAATTTCGGATGGTGACATTAAGAGAATCATGAAAGAGAATAAGGATTTTGAGTCTATTCAGATTAAAACAGTAATGACTAAAACGCCTGTTATAGTGAGTCCTACTATGTTAGCTGCTGAAGCTCTCTCAATACTTGAGGATAATAATATAACTGTTCTACCTGTTATAGATAAGAATAAAGTGACAGGAATACTAACGCTTAAAGATATAATCAAGTCAATCAACTAATATGACCATAGATCAAAATTTTTTAAAATCATATTATCCTGATTCTGTAATAAAAAAAGCCAGAAAAATCGAATTATTAGCTTTTGATGTAGATGGAGTGCTGACAGATGGTGGACTTTACTATGATCATAAAGGAAATGAATTCAAGAAATTCTTTGCTCAAGATGGCCATGGCATAAAGATAGTTCAGTCTATAGGAATAGAGATAATGATTATCTCAGGAAGGCAATCAGAGTGTGTGAATCATCGTGCAAAAGAATTGGGTATTAAATACGTCATTCAAGGCACAAGGGATAAACTCAAGGCATTTAATGAGCGGAATATACCAATAGCTCTAGAAAAAGTATGTTTCGTAGGGGACGATACAGTGGATGTTGAAATTCTTCAAAGTGTTGGGATGTCAGTCGTGGTCCCTAATACTAATCCCACAATTGATTTAAAACAATTTGATTGGGTAACTAAAAGGCGGGGTGGTTATGGTGCGATAAGGGATGTATGTGATCTCATCTATTTTTCAAGAACACTAAATGAAAATGTTTAATTTTATTCCTTACTTTTCCTTTCTGTTGTTAGTCGTGCATTTAAATGTGCAAGCAAGTGAGTCAGCGGAACAGAGAAAATTGAAAAACAAGATACACAACTTCTCATCAAAAAATATAGATACTGATATGTCAACTAAATGGAGTTTAATGGGATTATATTTAGAGAAGTATGATGATAATTATACCTTTATAAAAAATCCAAAGTTAAAAATGTTTAATTCCAACTTAATAACTAACATAAGCTCTGATACTGCTGTTGATCCTACTGGAGAAATGAGTGAGATTTATCTGAATAGTAATGTATTAGTAAATAGAAATGATTCTTCTAATGCAAATAACATCAAATTATATACTTCATATGCTATATTCTACTTATCAAAGGACCTTATTGAAACAGATAGAGATGTAACAATAATAACATCTGATTCGACTACAACAGGGAGTGGATTATCTGCTAATCTTGATACAGGTTTAATTACTATATTGAGTGATGCAGAGCGTACTATCAAAGAGGGTGACCAATTACAGACTATAAAAGGAAATCAGATGATTTATAATACTAAAACTGATGAGTGGGTAGTTAAAAAGAAGCCTGCAAGCAATCTAAAAAAAAGTATAAAAGATAAAGTAACCACGACGTTCAATTTAAATTAATATGTCAACTCTTACATCAGCTGGTCTAAAAAAATCTTTTGAGAGTAAGACGGTTATTCATAACGTTTCACTTGAAGTTAACTCGGGTGAGATCGTGGGACTTTTGGGTCCAAATGGTGCAGGCAAAACTACAACTTTCTATATGATAGTTGGCTTAATAAAATCAGATGAAGGCAGCATTCACGTTAACGGCCATAATATCACTCACGATCCGATTCATAAAAGATTTGAGCAAGGTATCAGCTATCTACCACAGGAGCCCTCTGTATTCAGAGATATGACAGCAAAAGATAATATTGAAGCAATCCTTGAAGTTGATAAAAGTCTGAGTAAAACTCAAAAATCAGACATTCTTGAACATTTAATTGACAAATTTGATTTAAGTAAATTTATTGATACTAAAGGTATACAATTATCGGGAGGTGAGAGAAGAAGGGTTGAAATTGCAAGAGCATTAGCTCTGAAACCTAAGTTTCTCTTGCTTGATGAACCATTTGCTGGGATTGATCCAATATCCGTGATGGATATACAGAAAATTATCAAAGTATTGGCAAAAGAGGATATAGGAATATTAATTACTGATCATAATGTCAGAGAGACATTAAAAATATGCGATAAATCATACGTTATAAATTCGGGTAAAGTACTAGCATCTGGGAAATCTAGAGATCTCATTAAAAATGAAATTGTCAAAAAAGTCTATTTAGGTGAATCTTTTAAATTGTGAATAAATTAAAGCAAACAACTACACTATCACAGAGAAAGGTCTTATCTCAACAAACAAGGCAAGCTATTAGGCTTCTTCAGCTGAATTCCTACGATTTAGAAAAAGAATTAGATAATTTGATTTTAGAAAATCCGCTTCTAGAAAAAGATGAAGAGGTCGAATCTAATTATGACGTAGGATCAACAGTCAATGCGCTTAATGTAGATGCTGATGATATTCTAAAGTATCATAAGAAAAGTGAGAGCTTGCAGGAGTCTCTAAATCGACAAGTAGAGATGTCTTCATTCTCAGTAAACGAAAAAATAATTGCTTCTATACTAATTGATTGTGTAAATGATAATGGTTATTTAACAGAAGATCTAAAGGATATCTTTATACAAGCCAACAGAGAGATTGAAGTTTCGTTTCAAGAAATATTTTATGTATTACATACCCTTCAAAGATTTGACCCTATTGGAACATGTGCAATAGATTTATGTGACTCATTGTCTATACAATTAGATCACTCATATAGAGAATCGCCCCTGTATGAAAAGGCAACAGATATAATTCAATATTTAAAAAGAATAGATAGTTCCAATAGTGCTAAATTCAATAGTATTCTCTCAGAGCTAAATAAAAATACTCATTTTGATCAGAACGCACTTAAGCTAATTAAAAAGCTCAATCCTAAACCTGGTCTAGAGGTTTCAAAAAAATTAGATTCCTATCACATCTCTCCTGAAATAATTATTTTCAAAAGAGATGGTAAATGGATAACTGAACTCACCAAAAATAAACCTTCATTAAAGTTAAATTCAGAATATGTTTCATTAATGAGAGAAAGTAAGATAAAGACCGATTTAAATTATCTTCGTAAAAACTATAATGAAGCAAAGTTTATCATTAAATCTATAAAAAATAGAAGCTTAACCATACTAAATGTCTGCAAAGAAATTTTTACAAGACAGATAGATTTTCTAAATGATGGCGATATTGGAATGAAACCGATGACTCTTAAGGATATTTCTGATTCGCTAGGTATTCATGAGTCCACTGTATCGAGGGCTACAAGTAATAAATTTGTCCAGACTCCAAGAGGCGTATATGAATTGAAATATTTTTTCTCGTCTGAACTTTTTACCGATACTGGAAAAATGATTTCATCGAAAGTGATTATGAAAATGATTGAAGATTGTATTAAAGAGGAGAATATAAATAAGCCTTTAAGCGATAATGAGATTTCAAAATATTTTACAGCAAAAGGCGTATCTGTAGCGAGGCGAACAATCACAAAATATAGAGAGAGAATAAATATACCAAACTCGACACAAAGAAAAAGAAATACTGATGATTAAAATTAAATTAGAGGACTCACACGTATCTGTAAACGATATTTGTAAGACAAAAAAAAGTATCCTAGAAAAGATCTCCGATCTCTTGAGTAGACCATCAGGTGTCAACAGAAATGATATTTTTAAAAGGCTTTATGAGCGAGAAAAGCTGGGCTCAACATCTATTGGGAAAGGGGTTGCAATACCTCATGCACGAATTGATGACATAGAGTACCCATTCCTATCAATTATAATATTAGATGAGCCAGTGGAGTTTGATAACATAGATAACCTAGATGTAGACATAATAGTCTCTATCATTGTACCTGAAAAAAATTACAGCAATCATTTAGAATTACTAGCACATTTGAGCAGCAAGCTTGATGATCCACTTGTAAGAAAAGAATTAAGACGAGCACGAAATAGTTCTCAAATTATAAAAAGTTTTCACTCGGACGATTTGGAGTTTATCTAATATGAAAGTTGGTATTTTATTAGTTACCCACAGCGATATTGGCAGACAGTTGTTATTGACTGCAACCTCAGTCTTTGGGAAAAATCCATTTCAAGTTGAATTATTATCTGTTGATAATTTCGATCAGCCCAATGATGTAAAAGAGCTCGCAGAAAAATATGTGAAATTTCTTGATAATGGAGCAGGCGTTCTAGTATTGACAGACATTATTGGAACCACGCCATCGAACATCGCATCCTGTATAAATCATGAAAGAATAAAAGTTGTAGCAGGATTGAACCTATCTATGATTCTAAATGTATTTAACTATCCTGACGAGTCACTTGATCAACTATCAATCAAGGCTCTAGAGGGCGGTATTCAAGGGGTTTCAAAAGTATAAATGATCAAAAAAAAACTTACGATTCTAAATAAATTAGGACTTCATGCTAGAGCTGCAGCCAAAGTTGTATCAACAGCAAATGACTTTAAATCGACAATCACAATCACTAAGGATGGAAAAATTGCTGATGCAAGAAGTATAATGAAGTTACTTATGTTATCAGCTTCTAAGGGCTCAAATATAAGTGTTGAGGTCGACGGTACAGATCAGAGGGATGCAATGCAATCAATTGAGAAGCTTTTTAACAATAAATTTGATGAACAAGAATGAGTATTATTATCACAGGTGATGGTGTATCACGGGGCATATGTATTGGTCAAGCAATCGTCGTGTATAAGGATAATATTGATCATGCGCCATCTTTTGTAAGTAAGAATCAAGTTAAAAAAGAATCAAAAAAATGTTTAGACGTGATAAATAAACTTAAAACAGAATATAAAAAATCATCTTCAAAAATCAAAAATAATCCCGCTATAACAAAACTAATGAACATGCAATTAAGTTTTGTTGATGATAAAAGTTTTAGAGAGAATGTTCTAAACAAAATCAATAATCATCAATTTAGCGCGAGTTGGGCTATATCCTCTGAATACTATAGTATGAAAAAGTCCTTCGAAGATATACAAGACAGATACATCAAAGAAAGGTTAATTGATATAAAACAAATGATTATTAGTCTGTTAGAACTTCTACAGTCTAGAAAAAAATTAGATATTTTCAGTACTGATATCATTGAAAATAAGATCATTATAACTGATGAGATTACGCCCAAGGATATTATTGATATCCATCACAGCAAAGGACTGGGTGTTATTACATCTCATGGAAGTCGTTCTTCTCATAGCGCAATCTTGAGTAAAAGTTTGGCTCTTCCTATGCTAGTAAAAGTAGAATCTTCGATCAATATCATTAAAAATGGTGACAAACTGATCATGGATCCAGAGAATCAAATAATCATAGTCAATCCTGATGAAATTGAACTTAAGCATTTTAAAAAAATTCAGTCGGAAAAAAACTTATTAATAAAATCTTTTAATAAAACAACTAATAAGAAAGCGATTACTAAGGATCGAATAAAAATTGACGTGATGTGTAATCTTGAGCTTTCAGAAGAAGTAAAGCTTCTAAATGACAGTTCTGATGGAGTAGGTCTCTTTCGAACAGAGTATCTATACATGAACAGAGATGATTTACCTACAGAACAAGAACAATACCAAGCTTACAGTAAAGTTTTTAAAAAAGTAAATAATAAACCTGTAACACTTAGAACGCTAGATATCGGCTCTGATAAAGAAGTATCTGAAAATATGAAAGTTGGACAAATCGCAAAAAATCCAGCTCTTGGTTTAAGAGGTATCAGATACAGCTTGTATGAAAAAAATCTATTCAAAGTTCAAATCAAGGCTATGTTGAGAGCTGCAAAAAATGGAAAGCTAAGAATTTTGATACCCATGATCACAACACTTGATGAAATCAATAAAGCTAAAGAACTCATAGGTGAAGCAAAAGATGAGCTCATAAAAGAGAAAAAATCTTTCAGTAATAAATATGAACTTGGCATTATGATCGAGGTGCCTGCAAGTGCAATTCAGTCAGACGTACTATCAAAATACGTTGATTTTATGTCGATTGGCACTAATGATCTCGTTCAGTATATACTTGCGATTGACAGAATTGATGACGAAGTGACAAGTTTATATGATCCGACAAATCCAGCTGTGCTGCAATTGATAAAACAAGTTATCGAGACATGCAAAAAGACAAAAACTGATGTCACTGTGTGTGGAGAGATGGCTGGTGAAAAAATTTATACTAAACTTCTCCTTGGTCTTGGTCTGACTTCTTTTAGTATGCATCCGCAAGCAATACCTGAGATTAAGAATCTCATAAGGCAGACTCATGCCAAAGCACTTAGAACAAAAATTAATGCAATCCTAAAATGTAATGACTATCAGAAGAGATTACAGTTAATTGAATCTCTTTAGTTTTCACATGAAGACAATAAAAAATCTATGAGTGCCATAGAGCTGTAAAGTCTATTGTGAGCTTGCTGCCATACTGCGCTGTAAGAGGAATCTATTATTGTTTCATCAATTTCCTCTCCTCTGTGAGCAGGCAAACAATGGAGAAATATAGCCTTTTCTCTCGCTTTTGACATTAAATTCATATTAACCTGAAAGCTCTTAAATACTTTTTTTCTCTCTTCATTTTCATGTTCATCGCCCATA
>MDSZ01003918.1_pt1 | contig 16538 bp, 13 predicted proteins | sample 811201 | NCBI WGS metagenome assembly MDSZ01 (sample SAMN05326647, study PRJNA326480) | marine metagenome | isolation source: seawater | place: Indian Ocean: North | collected 2010
AAACTAACATTGACAAATATGTAGACGCAGAAAAAGCTGCTTATATTGATAGTGACACAATAGTTTTAAATAAATTTGATAAAGCTTGGGATTTTTTAGATTACTTTGATATTTGTTTTAAATTCAATCCAGTTACCCAAAAAAAACCTGGGAAGGGGGATGTTCAAATTCTTAACAAAAAGTTCAAGGTAAAAGAGTTACCCCATTTCAATGGGGGGATGTTCTTTTTCAAGAAGTCACAATCAACAAAAGATTTTTTTAAAACTTGGAATGAATCTTTTAAAAGACATAATTCTCCTTATGATCAAATTAGTTTAAATGAGTCCTTATTTGCTTCAAGAGTTAGAGTGTTGCCATTAACTTCTGAATGGAATTATTTCCCAGATCTTAATTATTTTAAGGGAAAAGTGAGAAATCCAATTATCCTTCACTACACAAATCGAATTTCTTATGTAATTGAAAATGAACTATTAAATATTGCAAAAAAAACTAATTTGAACTTGGAAAATATTAAAAAGAAAATTATAGAAAGGCGCATAGAAAGAAAAAAAAAGATAGGTCGTTTAGAATGGTACAAATTAAAACTTTGTTGGATAGTTATGTATAATCATGAGAAAAAGAGATTAAACCTTAATTAAATATTTTTAATTTGAATTTATTTTCTGCTTTAAGAACAAAACACCTAAGGGATAAGGTTCTTATACCATCTAAAATTAGGGTGGGTGATTTATATATTGGCAATCTTAAACCTCTTGGAGGTATGTTCAAACCTGCATTTACAAAAGCAGGCAGATTATCTCTAATTGGTAATACTGACGAAGGTTTGAAAGTTAAAGTATATAAATCTTTTAATGCTAATCAAATTGAACTGAGAAAAGTAATTGGAGATTACTTAAAAAATGAGAATATTTTATTCCCAAAATTAATTGCACATGATAATAACTATATTGTGGAGGAGTGGATTGATGGAGAATCTTTCTCTAAATTAAAAAATAATTTAGTAGAAAAATACACCCCAAAATTAATCGATTTCTTAAAAAAAATACATTATGAACCATATTTTCTAGATGTAGCAAAAACCCATAAAAATTCTTTTTGTTATTTACAAGATTATTTACTTTTAAGATTAAAGCCTTGGAGTCAATGGGAACCTGTAGAGAATTTGGTTGAAGAATGGAATAAATTAAACTTAGAGACTAACTACAAAATCCAATTAAGATTGTCTCACCCTGACCTTTCGCTTAGTAATTTAATATTAGGTAAAGATCAAAAAGTTTACATAGTTGATAATGAATTAATTGGAGTTGGGAAAGGATGGTTACTTGATGTGAAAAATTCTTTTTTCCGCTCCAAATTAGATCTACCAGTACTTGAACCCATTTCCCAAAGATTCTATACAATTTCTTGGAAGTTACGTTTGGTAGGTTCTGCACTTGATAGCGGCGACTTTAATCGAGCCGAAAGGATGTCGAAATTCGATCCAATTTATAAAAAATAAATATGAAACTAGTTTCAATTCTAATCACTTGCTTTAACGCAAAAGATACAATTGAAAGAACGGTTAATAGCGCCTTAATTCAAGACTGGCAAAATATAGAAATAATAATAATTGATGACTGTTCCATGGATGGTTCATATGAATTATTGGAAAGTCTGTATTTAAAGGAGTCAAAAATATCTTTATTTAGGAATCCAATAAATTTGGGATATCCAGCATCATTAAACAAAGGAATAAGAAAATCAAAAGGAGAATTTATAGCAATATTTGATGATGATGATGAAAATAAAAAAAATAGAGTTTCTTCTCAAGTCAAAAAAATTATTTCTTGCGAAGAAAAATATAAAAATGATCTTACATTATGCTATTCGAACCGTGAAATATATAGAAATGGATCTAATATTTGCGATCATGTTGCACTAGCAATCGGACGAAAAGCTCCTGAACCTTTTGGAGAAGAAGTAGCAGAGTTTATTTTTGGGTTTAATGTTTCTCCATTAAAAAATTGGGGTATGTTTGGTAGCTGTACTTTAATGGTTAAAAAAGATGTATTTAATAAATTAGGAGAATTTGATGAATCATTCAGAAGATCTTCTGAATGGGACTTTGCAATAAGGGCTGCTTTTCAAGGTGCATACTTTGTTGCAGTAAATAAACCACTTATAAAAATGTATAAAACTAAAGGCTCAGATAAAGCAAATAAAATTCCTTTAATTTACTCCCTAAAAATAAGAGAAAAATATAAAAAATACTTGACCTCTAAGGGTTTTTATAATGCTTCAAAATGTATAGCGAAGTCGAATTTTTATTTCAACAAAAAAAAGATAATTTTAGGTTTTATATACAAGTTATTATCTTTAATATTTGCACCTCACCTTTTAGGCGAAATTATCAAAAAGAAATTATATATAAAAAAACAATTTAAGATTTAATGGATATTCCACTAATTACTATAGGTATTGCAACTTTTAATGCTCTTAACACTATTGAAAATTCAATTTCTTCAGCACTCAAACAAAGTTGGGGTAATTTTGAGATAATTGTAGTAGATGATTTTTCTAATGATGGAACATATGAATTTTTGAAAAAATTATCAAATAATAATAATAAAATTAGTTTATTTAGAAATTCGAAAAACTTTGGAATAGGTTACGTAAGAAACAAAATAATAAGTAAAGCTGGGGGAGAATTTATCGCTTTCTTTGATGATGACGATGAAAGTCTCTCAAATCGTTTGGAACTTCAATATAAAAGAATTATTGAATATGAAAAAAAATATAGTCCTGAAGCGCCAGTTATATGTCACAGCAGTAGGAAAGTTTATTATCCTAATGGTAAGGTAAAAATACATCCAACTTTAGGCACAAATTTAGACAAAATAGCTCCATTCGGTATATCTGTAGCTAGAAGAATTCTTTTAGGTAAACCTCTAAATGATGGCTATGGCTCATGTCCAACATGTAGTCAGATGGCAAGAACAAGTTCATACAAAATTTTAGGGGGATTTGATACTAAATTTAGGAGATCAGAAGATACTGATTTTTGTATTAAACATTCCTTATTGGGATCTCACTTTGTTGGAATAAGAACTCCCCTAGTTAAGCAAATAATGACTTTATCAGAAGACAAAAATATCGAAATTGAATTTAGGTTTTTCGAATTAATACTAGATAAGTATAAATATTTTATAAAGGCAAATGGAAATTATAAATTCTGTCAAAAATGGCTTAGAATTAAATATCTTTTTTCTAAAAGAAATTTTTTGAAGTTATTTTTACTGATATTATTAATATCAATTAGATATCCAAAAGAGACATTTCAACGTTTGATATTATCTATTCGATCAATTGGTATAAACAATGATTTTGCATCTTTCCATAATAATAAAGATTAATCTTTGGTAATTTAAAAAAATGAAATGGTTTTTTAAAATCTTTATAAAAATAATAATTAGTCAATTACCTATCCCATATTCTTTCTGGAAAAAATTTGGTTTTTTTAAACATGGGAAAATGGACTCATGTGAATATGCAATTAAAATTTTTAATTTACATTTTAAAAGAGCCTACCCAAATAATTTCCCTAAGAATATTACCTTACTAGAGCTTGGACCAGGGGATAGTATTGCATCTGCAATTATTGGTTTTTCTTATGGTGTTTCAAAAACTATTCTTGTAGATGTTGGCAATTTTGCGACAAAGGATATTAAATTTTATAAAAAGTTAGTCATGAAGCTAAAAATAATGGGTCTTAAAGCCCCTAATATATCAGAATTTTCATCTTTAGAAGATCTGTTAAAAATAACAAATACTTCTTATTTATCTAATGGATTATCCAGTTTAAAATCAATATCATCTAATAGCATAGACCTTATTTGGTCACACTCAGTTTTAGAACACATTCAAAAAAAAGATTTTATTCCTATTCAAAGAGAACTTAAAAGGATTTTAAAATCTTCAGGATTTGCTTCTCACAATATAGATTTTCAGGATCATTTAAATCATTCTTTAAATAATTTAAGATTTTCAGAAGATTTATGGGAATCAAAAATTTTTTTAAATGCAGGTTTTTATACAAATAGAATACCCGCTAAGTTAATGCATTCAATTTTTAAAGAAGTTGGATTCTCCATAAAAGATGAGTCATTCGGTAAGTGGCCAAAATTGCCTATTAAAAGAAAAAACATTCACAGAGATTTTCATCATTTTAATGATGAGGAACTTATAAATCGCACTTCAAATGTTTTACTTAAATTATGAAGCAACAGAAAAATATTCGCTTTCAAAATAATAATTTCCAAGAGAAACATATAGAAAATCAGCCGCCATTAATAACTATTGGTATTACATGTTTCAATGCTGAAAATACTATTGAAAATGCATTAGAAAGCGCATTTTCTCAAGACTGGCCAAACCTAGAAGTTCTAGTAGTGGATGATAATTCAACAGATAAATCTTTTGAAATTTTAAAAAAATGGAAAGCCAAAAAGTGCTTGAAAATTTTTAAAAACAAAATTAATAAAGGGTGCGCATATTCTCGTAACATTTTAATTTCAAAAGCCAAGGGATTTTTTATTGCTTTTTTCGATGATGATGATATTAGTAGCTCTGATAGGGTTAGATTACAATATAAAAAGCTTATTTTATATGAGAAGAAAAAGTCAATAAATCTTGTAGCTTGTTATTGTTCTGGTGAAAGAATTTATAGTAACGGACACAAATTACATATTAAGTCTGTAGGTGTTTCTGGTATCCCTCCCAAAGGTTTAGAAATGGCTGATTACCTTTTGTTTTTCCATCGATCAAAAGGCTTAGCTTATGGAGCAGGTGTGCCTACCTCTGCATTATTCATAAGAACAACAATTTTAAAGCAAATAGGGGGATTTGACGAAAAAATGAGACGCCAAGAAGATGTGGATTTAGCTATTCGCCTTGCCATGAAAGGTAGCCACTTTATCGGTATAAGTGAAAAAGTACTTAATCAATACGCTACAAAAAGTAAAGATAAAACTGCTGAGATTGAATACCAAAGTTCTCTTTTTTTAATTAATAAATTTTATAATTACCTAAATCAAAAGGGTTTATATGAATATATGAAGATGTGGATTAGGCTAAGATATTTACACTTTTCTTCAAATGATTTCAAAGCTTTTTTAATTCTTTTGAAAATCTTCATAAAGTATCCTATTCGTACTTTTAAACATTTTTCTAAATCTTCTTTAAAAAGATTTATTCATGAAATTATGATTTATTCAAGTTCCAAAAATCTTAAATTTAAGAAAGAATGTGTTAGATTTTTTGGTCAGCTATTAAAATAATAAGATGACAATTAATAGTGCTATGCCTCCATTTAATAAATATATTCAAGTTTTAGAGGAATGCGCTTCAAAAAAAAATGAAAAACGATTTGCTGCTAAGCAATTATTAGAAATACATAAAAAGGTAAAATCACTATCATCACCAGTCGTTTTAGAATTAGGGGTTGATAGAGGACAAAGTACAAAAGTAATTTTAAATGCAATGCATGAAAAAAAAGGAAGTAACCTCATATCAGTAGATATAAAAGACTGTTCTAATGTTTCAAACTTAAAAAATTGGACTTTCATACAGAATGATTCTTGTAATATCAAACAAATAATCAAATCAGCTCCAATTTTAAAAAATGGTATCGATTTAATTTATATTGACTCTTTACATACTCCCTCCCATGTTTATAAAGAAATTTATGGATGGTTTCCTTTCTTAAAAAAAGATGGTTTTATGTTATTTGACGACGTTGAATCTGGGCCATACCTACAAGGTCAAAGGAAAGATTCTATAGATATTGAAACTAGCAATAGAAAAATAAATCAATTAATAGAGGCAGTCTTTTTATCTAATTTGAATGTACTTGATCTATCTATAATTAAAGGTTCAACAGGTCTTGCATGTATAAAAAAAATATGTTCTAAAGATTATAAATTGAAGGAACCCAAGTACATTAGAAGAAGACATAATAAATTTATATGGAAATTGATTAATCTATTTTTTAGAAAAAAAGAATATAAACATGTTCAAAAATCTAATAATAGCTTCCTAATTGACGTTACTAAATATTAGGATTTATATACTTTCGTATAGCTTAAATTTTAATTAATGAAAATACTTTTTGCATGTAGAAATTTTAATAAAATGGCTGGAGGGGTTGAGCGGATGTCATCATCCATAATGAATGAAATGGATAATCGGGGACATAAAGTATTCCTAATAACTTGGGATAAATCAAATGCAATTAGTCATTATCAACTAAATCCAGGAATAAAATGGATTAAACTTAATATTGGTAATTCCAATTTAAAAGCTGATTGGATTATGCGAATAAAAAGACAACTTCTTATTCGCAAAATTGTTAAAGATATAAAGCCATCTGTGGCAATTGGATTTCAATTCGGAACATTTATAGCCCTGAGATCGGCATTATTAGGATTTTTTATTCCTACAATTGCCGCAGAGCGAAATTCACCTGATTTATTTAATTTTGTGGAAAACGGTAGAGCGAAGAGTTTTTTAGCTTCAGTTGGATTATTATTTTCTAATTTAGTAACAATACAAATGGAAAGTTATAAAAAAAAATATCCGTATTATTTAAGATCACGAATACTTACAATATCTAATCCAGTAATTCCCTGTAGGAGTCCATCATATCCAAATGAAAAAGAAAATACGCCAAAAAGAATTCTTAATGTAGGTCGTTTATCATTTCAAAAAAACCAATTATTTTTAATCAAATCTTTCTCTTTAATTGCAAAAGACTATCCTGATTGGGTATTAACAATCGTTGGAGAGGGTGAGTACCGTAGTCAAATTGAAAATTTAATTTTAAAGCATAATCTTTCTAAAAGAATAGAATTAATTGGGGCTGTCCAAGATATTGATAAGTGGTACAGGCAAAGTGCCTTTTTTGTTTTTCCTTCTCTTTGGGAAGGTTTCCCAAATGCTCTCGCGGAGGCATTTCGTCAAGGTCTGCCTGCTATAGGACTCCAAAACACCTCGGGGGTAAATGAACTTATTCATAATCAGAAAAATGGGCTTTTAGTATCAATGAAGGAAGAAAAATTTGCATTAGCAATGAAAAATATGATAATTAAAAAATCTTTTCGCAAAGATGCCGGTCGATATGCAACCAATTCGATTAAAAAATACCAACCAAAAAAAATTTATAATCAGTGGGAAGATTTATTCTTAAATTTTTCAAAGAAAATTAAAAAGTGAAAATAGTTTTTGCTATTAAAAGTATTAATTCCAATGTTGGAGGGGCTGAAAAAGTTTTTTGCAGGATTACTTCACTTCTTGCGCAAAAGGGATATGAAATAATAATTCTTACTTTTGATAAGCCCTACGAATCAAGTTTTTACAAAATAGACAAACGAGTTAAAAGAATATCACTAAACGTTGGAAGTTCATCAAAAAGGACAAATTTAATTGAATTTATACAAAGAGTAAAAAAGTTAAGAGCTTTTTTTATTACAGAAAAACCAGATATAGCAGTGGGTTTCATGAGTTCCATGTTTATTATTCTTGGATTCGCACTTATTGGAATCAACGTTCCTTGCATAGCAAGTGAACACATCACAATAAATTATTATAAAAAAAGACCTATTGAATTTTTACTTTTATTATTTTCTTCATTTTTTATAGATAGGTATACTGTACTATCCGCATCAGTAAGAGATAATTATCCTTACTTTATTTCAAGAAAGATGAGTATAATAACCAATCCAACTCTTAAAACTAACTATAAGAAAAAAATTTTTAAAAGCAGAAAAATACTTTTGAATATTGGCAGATTAGTACCTCAAAAAGATCATAAAACCCTAATAGAGGCTTTTTCAATTATTTATAAATTTATACCAGAATGGGATCTACATATTTTTGGTGAAGGTTATCTAAGAAAAACAATTGAAAGTCAAATTTATTCATTAGGGATGTCAGATCGAGTTTTCTTAAAAGGTATTAAAAAAGATATGAAATCAATATATTTGGGGGCAGATGTTTGCGTTAATTCATCTCGCTATGAATCTTTTGGTTTAGTAACAGCAGAAGCAATGTCTTATAGTTTGCCATGTGTGGGGTTTGACGATTGTCCAGGCACAAACGAGTTAATTAAAGATGGCGAAACCGGGATACTAATTAAAAATAATCTCAACAGATCTTCAGCATTAGCCTCTGGATTAATGCGTTTGCTATCAGATTCTCTGTTAAGGGAAAGGTTAGGCAAAGCGGGAAATATCTTTATATCCTCAAACCATTGCGAGAGAAAAGTATTAAGTTTATGGGAACAACTTTTTCATGATATTGTGGAAATAAAAAAATAAAGTAATATTACCCTAATCATCAATGTGTGGAATTACAGGTTTTATTTCTCTTGAACTAAATGGGGATTTATTACATGAAACTGCAAATTGCATGTCCCAGAAATTATTTCACAGAGGTCCTGATAATGATGGGATATGGTGCGACCCTAAAATTGGCATCGCTTTAGCACACCGTCGACTTTCAATCGTAGATTTAACAAAAAATGGCCATCAGCCAATGAATTCTCATTGTGGAAGATATTGCATTGTTTTTAATGGCGAAATTTATAATCATTTATTTTTGAGGAAAGAATTACCTGATTCAATAATTTGGATTGGAAATTCTGATACAGAAACTCTTTTAAATTGTATTTCTTATTGGGGAATTGAAAAAACATTAACCAAAATTGTTGGAATGTTTGCATTCGCTATCTGGGATAGAAATCTTAAAAAATTAACTTTGGTTCGCGATCGAATAGGAGAAAAACCACTTTATTTTGGAACTGTAGGTAAAACTCTTCTTTTCGGATCTGAACTAAAAGCAATAAAAGCTTTTCCAAATTTTTCACCTAATATCGACCGAGATTCTCTTCAACTATATTTGAAGTTTGGATATATTCCTGCGCCATATTCAATCTATAAAAATATTTATAAATTAATGCCCGGAAATTTTATTGAATTTTCTCTAGAAGATATTGAATTAAAAAAAATGCCTTCCATTAAAAAATATTGGTCACTCGAATTAATAGCTTCGCAACAAGAAAACAATCCTTATCAAGGATCAGAAAGTGATGCCATAAATCATCTTGATAATTTACTGAAAGAATCCATCTCAGGACAACTTTTAGGAGATGTTCAGATAGGGGCATTTTTATCTGGAGGATTAGACTCCTCAACAGTCGTTTCAATAATGCAAAAACTATCATCACAACCTATTAATACATTTTCAGTTGGTTTTAATGAATTTGGATTTGATGAATCTAAAAAGGCTAAAGCAATCGCTTCATTTTTAGGTACTAATCATAATGAAGTTGTTTTAACATCATCAGAAGCAATAAAAATAATTCCATTAATGCCAGAAATATACGATGAGCCATTTGCTGACGTTTCACAAATTCCAACTTTTTTATTAAGTAAATTTGCATCTAGTAAAGTAAAAGTTTGCCTATCAGGTGATGGTGGTGACGAATTATTTTGTGGTTATTATCGGCAAATAATGGGACCAAAAATTTGGCGAATATTGAATAAAATCCCTATGCCATTTAAAAAAATTATTGCTTCTTTTATTAATTATTTACCTCCAACGACTTGGGATAATTTTTATTATATTTGTGAATCTTTTATTCCAAACCAACTTAGAATAAGTTCTCCAGGTCTTAAATTACAAAAATTAACCTCTCTTATAAATTCTGAAACACTTTTTGAAGTTTACCTTTCTTTAGTATCTGCCTGGTCTTCTTCAGAAAATATTATATTGAATGCAAAAAAATCTAATGTAATAAATAACTTTGATTTTGAAAATTATAAATTAAATAATCATCATCACTACATGATGTTTCTCGATTCTATAAATTACCTGCCAAATGACATTATGGTTAAAGTAGATAGAGCTGCAATGCATTCATCTCTTGAGACTAGAATGCCAATACTTGATCATAGGATAATGGAGTTTTCATGGAGAATTCCAATTAACTTAAAGATCCGAGATAACAGCAATAAATGGTTATTAAGACAAGTTCTTAAAAAATATTTACCCATGAGTCTTGTAAAGGGTCCTAAAGAAGGTTTCTCAGTACCTATTTCAAAATGGCTTAGAGGACCTTTAAAAGAATGGGCAAATGACTTACTTGATCCAACTTTACTCAAAAATCAAGAATATTTTGCAGTAGACCCAATCATAAATAAATGGCATGAACATTTATCTGGGAAACATGACTGGTCATTTCAACTATGGACAACTCTGATGTTTCAAGAATGGGTAAATAATCAATAACTTTTATAAGTTATAAATTTATAGATTTATAGATTTAATATTTTAAATTAAAGTAAATTTTTACTATTCAATTTACAAATATGATCTGTTAATATTTAACAAATTAAATCTTAATAGAAAAATCTCTATTCTAAAATTTTATAGAAATTAATTTCGAAAAAGATTAGCTTTATTTTTAAATTTTGAAGATTTTAATTATTGTTAATGTTGATTGGTTTCTCTATTCTCATAGATTACCAATAATTCTTGAAGCAAATAAACAAGGTTTTGAAGTACATATTGCAACATTCATAACGGATATCTCTAAAAAAAAATCATTAATTAAAAAAGGGATTCATTTTCATGAATTACCAATAGATAGAAGTGGAAAAAGTTTTAGGAATCTTTTAAATGTATTTTTAAAAATAATTGTTCTACTCTATAAATTAAAACCAAATGTTTTACATTTGATTACTATACAACCAATTCTTCTAGGCGGAATAGCATCAAGGATTATTGGAATAAATAAAATTGTCTATGCTATTTCTGGATTGGGACATTCTTTTTTATCTGAAAATTTATCTTCATCAATAAGACGTTATTTAATTACATTCATGTATCGAATTGCATTAGGCAATAAAAATCGTATCGTAATTTTTCAAAACCCAACAGATCTAGAATTTCTCTCTAAGACATGTTCATTAGATTCTTCAGAAGTAGCTCTTATAAATGGATCAGGAGTTAATTTAGAAAAGTTTGTTTATTCTGATCTACCAAGAAGCACTCCTATAGTCTTGATGGCTTCGAGATTATTAAAATCAAAAGGTGTTTATGAATTTGTAAATGCTGCAAGAATATTAAAAAAGGAAGGTTTAGATATAAAATTTCAACTAGTAGGTAAGCCAGATAAATCTAATCCATTAGCAATTAAAAGCAAGGAACTTAATCAGTGGATTGAAGATGGATTAATAGAATATTTGGGTTTTCAGAATAATATGAATGAAATAATCCCAAAATCCCACATTGTTGTACTTCCTTCATATTATCCAGAAGGATTACCTAAAATTTTATGTGAAGCTGCCGCTTGTGGGAGAGTAGTAATTACTACAAATCAGCCAGGCTGTAAAGATGCTATTAAAGAAGGTGAGACTGGGATACTAATAGAAACTAAGCAATCTAAACAACTTGCTACGGCAATATTAAAACTGATTGAGGATCCAAAGCTTTTAAAAAAAATGTCTTTTAAAGCAAGAAAAAGAGCTGAAAAATTATTCAATATTGATTCAATTGTCGAAAAACATATTAAAATTTATAATTATTTATACAAATTAAATTAAGAAAATATAATTAAAAAAATAATGATATAAATTAGAAAAGCATAACGCGACGAATTATAATTACTAGTGTTTTATTTTTTTATAAAAATTGAGGATTCTTGTTACTGGTGCTTCTGGTTTTGTTGGTAGAAATTTATGTAAATATTTAAATAAAATTGGACATGATGTTTTGGCATTCAGCAGAATTTCATGCGATTTACCATTAGCGATTAACTTTATTCAGGGTGAAAGTATATTAAAAAGTTTTTCGAAATCAAGTTCTTTAAATAACATAGATTGCGTAATTCATTTAGCAGGAATAACATATAAAAAAAATAGAAAAGTCATTGAATCTTATTCTGAATACTTTAAAATCAACGTTCAAGAAACTTTAAATTTTGCTAAATTATGTAAGGAAGGAACTGTCAAAAGATTTATTTTTTTAAGTTCTATTAAAGTAAATGGAGAGTCAACTAGAGAGGGGAAACCCTTTAATGAAAAAGATAATCCAAATCCACAGGATTACTATGCATTATCAAAATATGAAGCAGAAAAAGGTCTTTTAAAAATTGCAAAAAATTCAAATATGGAAATCACCATAGTAAGACCTCCATTAATATATGGTTGTGATGCAAAAGGATATTTTGGAACAATATTAAAACTAATTAAATTAAGATTGCCTCTCCCATTTGGTTTATTTAATAAGAATAAAAGAAGCTTTATATATTTAGAAAACTTACTTAAATTTATAGAAATATTAGTTAAACATCCTAAAGCTGGTAATGAAATATTTTTATGCAGTGATAACGATGATATATCTACAGCAGATTTATTAAAAGAGTTGTCTTATGGTATGTATAAAAAAAATTTTATTTTTAAAATTCCAAGATTTATATTTTTATTTTTTTATTTAATTGGTAAAGGAAATTTGCCTAAAAAGCTTAATGAATCGCTGGTGATTGATAATTCTAAATCTGCTAATTTACTTGGATGGGATCCACCTTACAGCACAAAAAATGCTTTAAAAAAAGTTTCTAAGGAATTTTTAAATTATAAAAAAAATATTTAAAACTTAATTCAATTTTTATCATAATAATCTTTGTACCAATCAACAAAATTCTTTATACCCTCATCAATTGATGTATTGGGTTTAAAGTTAATCCATTTTTCAAGAGATGATGTCTCTGCATAAGTCGCTTCTACATCTCCAGGTTGAAGATCCTCAAATATTATTTTTGGTTTTTTACCTAAATGTTTCTCTATAGAATTGATATAATCAGTTAAATTTGTAGGTTTAGAATTACCAATATTAAAAATTTTATATGGAGCCCAACTTTCATTAGGGGTTGGATTTTCGTAATCAAAATTCCTATCCAACTTTGGGGGCTTATTCAATAAGCGTAATATCGACTCAATTACATCATCAATATAAGTGAAATCTCTTATCATATTGCCATGGTTATAGACGCTTATAGGTTTATTATCAGAAATTAATTTTGTAAACTTAAATAATGCCATGTCTGGTCTTCCCCAAGGACCATAAACCGTAAAAAATCTTAGCCCAGTAGTCGGTAGTTCAAATAAATGACTGTAGGTATGAGCCAATAATTCATTAGACTTTTTTGTTGCAGCATACAAACTTATAGGATGATCGACTGAATGTAATTCTTTAAAAGGTAATTTTTTATTACCTCCATAAACTGAACTGCTACTCGCATAAATAAAATGATCTACATTGTTTATCCTAGATTGTTCAAGAATATTACTAAAACCAACTAAATTTGAATCTATATAAGCTGAGGGATTATCTATTGAATATCTTACCCCAGCTTGAGCTGCCAAATTAATAACTAAGCTAATTTTTGAGTCAAAGAACTCATTATCAAAAACCATTTGCAAATCATTCTTTTTAGCTAAATCACCTTTAATAAATTTAAATTCACCTTTATGATTCAAAGCAGTTTTTTCAAGAATTTTGAGCCTATCTCTCTTCAATTCTTGACTATAATAATCATTGATATTGTCGAAACCAATTACCTCAAAGCCATTTTTTATTAATTTACTGCATAAATGAAATCCTATGAATCCAGCCGCTCCAGTTATTAATATAGGCATGTAGATGTAGGACTAAAATTTTATTTTAAACTATATAAGTTAAAGAGGATCTCAAGATTAAGCTTCTTAAAAATATTTAAGATATGACTCCTAAAAATATTCAAATTTTGAGAAAAAAGTTTTATTAATTTTAAATTCAACTATCTTTAAAAAAAATAGTTTGATTTATGAAGCAATAAAATATGAATTTAAATTGTATAAATTATTTTATTATTAACTTCCCATAACCTTTGAATAATTAAAAAGATTCTGATAATCTTATTGTAAATAAAAGAAAATTTATATTCATAATTGATGAAATCTTATCTACCAATAAAAGAAAAAAATATATTTCCAATAATTTTATGTGGCGGATCAGGATCCCGTTTATGGCCATTATCTAGAGAAAGTTATCCAAAACAGTTCATATCAATTGGTTCGGATCAAACAAATTCTTTACTTCAAAAAACTCTTCAAAGAATTCAGAATTTAGAAAAGGCAAGAAGCCCTATTCTTATCTGTAATGAAGAACATAGATTTATTGTCGCAGAGCAAATTAGAGGCATTAGTATAGAAGAATTTTCAATATTATTAGAACCTGTTCAGAGAAATACAGCACCTGCAATAACAGTTGCTGCTTTAAAAGCTTTAGAAAAAGAATCTGATCCTATTTTATTAGTTTTAGCTTCAGATCACGAAATAAAAAATAATGAGATTTTTATTAATGCCATAAATTCAGGTTTACAATATGCGCTAGAAGATAAATTAGTTACCTTTGGAATAATACCAAATTCCCCTGAAACTGGTTTTGGTTATATTGAAGCATCAAAACCACTCTCTGAAAAAAATTTTAAAGGACAAAAAATAAAAAGATTTTTAGAAAAACCTGATATCAATAAGGCAAAAGAACTAATCCAAAATAAAAACTTCTCTTGGAATAGTGGAATATTTTTGTTTAGAGCCAAAACACTTTTAAATGAAGTAAAAAAATTCTCACCTGAGATATTGAAGAATTGTGAGGAATCTTTAAAAGAAAGTGCAAAAGATTTAGATTTCCAAAGATTAAATAAAAATGCTTTTGAAAAATGTCCAAATGATTCATTTGATATCTCCATTATGGAGAAAACTAATAAGGGTATTGTAATTCCTCTTAATTGCGGTTGGAGTGATATTGGCAGTTGGAAAGCGATATGGGAAAACTCAAAAAAAGATAAATCTGGTAACTATGTTCAAGGGACTGTTATTACAGAAAATACAAAAAATTCTTATTTGAGAAGTGAAAGTAGGCTCCTTGTAGGAATTGGATTAGAGAATTTAATTGTAGTAGAGACAAATGATGCAATACTTATAGCTAATAAGAACCAAACACAAGTTGTGAAAAATATCGTACAACAATTAAAAGATAAAAATATAACTGCAGGCCAAAATCATAGTAAAGTTTTTAGACCATGGGGATTTTACCTATCTATTGTTGATGATTCTCGATGGCAGTTAAAACTTATTAGCGTTAAACCGGGAGAACAATTATCATTGCAAATGCATCATCATAGATCAGAGCATTGGGTTGTGGTATCAGGAACTGCAAGAGTAGAGATAGATGAAAAGATTAGTATTTTAGCCGAAAATGAAAGTATTTATATACCTTTAGGATCAAAACATAGACTCAGTAATCCAGGCAAAATTAACCTTACACTTATAGAAGTTCAAAGTGGTTCCTACGTTGGGGAAGATGACATTGTAAGATTTGAAGATAAATATGGAAGATAATTTTCAAATCCTTAAAATGAAAAAACAATGAAGAAAGCTTTAATAACAGGTATTACAGGACAAGATGGGAGCTACTTGGCTGAACTTTTATTAAACAAAGGATATGAAGTTCATGGGATAAAAAGAAGAGCTAGTAGTTTTAATACCCAAAGAATAGATCATCTTTATCAAGATCCTCATGAAAATCAACCTAATTTCTTTCTTCATTATGGGGATCTTACTGATAGTACTAATCTAATTAGAATAATTCAGCAAATTCGTCCAGACGAACTTTATAATTTAGGTGCTCAAAGTCATGTGGCAGTCAGTTTTGATACGCCTGAATATACTGCGAATTGTGATGCATTAGGTACTTTAAGGATCCTCGAAGCGATAAGGATACTTGGTTTAAAAGATAAAACTAAAATTTATCAAGCAAGTACTAGTGAATTATATGGACTAATTCAAGAAACACCCCAAAAAGAAACTACTCCTTTTTATCCTAGAAGCCCCTACGGAGTATCAAAATTATATGCTTATTGGATAACAGTAAACTATAGGGAGGCTTATGGATTATTTGCATGTAATGGTATTCTTTTTAATCATGAGAGTCCTAGAAGGGGCGAAACTTTTGTAACTAGAAAAATAACAAGAGGTTTAGCAAGAATTGATTTAGGTCTAGAAAAATGTCTTTTCATGGGTAATTTAGATTCCAAAAGAGATTGGGGTCATGCAAAAGATTATGTAAATATGCAGTGGTTAATGTTGCAACAAGAGGAACCTGAGGATTATGTGATAGCAACTGGAAGAAGTATAACCGTCAGGAGATTTATTGAATTAAGTGCAAAATGTTTAGGCTGGGGTGATGGTTATTCTTCTTCAATAATTTGGGAAGGTTCCGGAATTGATGAAGTAGGAAGGAGAGCAGATAATGGCGATATCGTAATAAAAATTGATGCTAATTATTTTAGACCTAGCGAAGTTGATTACCTACTGGGAGATCCTTCCAAGGCCAAAAAGAAATTAGGTTGGGAACCAAAAATAAGTCTTGAAGAGTTGATAAAAGAGATGATAGAAAAC
>MDSZ01113102.1_pt1 | contig 16538 bp, 12 predicted proteins | sample 811201 | NCBI WGS metagenome assembly MDSZ01 (sample SAMN05326647, study PRJNA326480) | marine metagenome | isolation source: seawater | place: Indian Ocean: North | collected 2010
ACGAAATAAACCCACCAACACCAACAAGGCGACAAGCCCAGCGAAACCCGACTCGCCGAACTTATTAATGATGGATGTGAGGTTACCTATAACGTTGACGCCAAAGATACCAGACCCAAAGATTACTTCAGATAAAGCACCTATAGCTACAAAGGACATTAATAGATGACCTAAATCATCGATATATCCTTTGACCATTGTTACGACTTCCTTCATTTGGTTTTCTCCCGTTAGTTAAGAAAAAAGGGTTATCGATTGTTTTATGAACCGAGTAACCCTCAATAATAACTATATTGTTAAGAAATAATAAACTTCAATATATATTTATATATGAAAGTTTTTCGGTTATGGTATATTTATTATTACATAAAAACATTTAGGTGAAATATGGCTATTGATTATGAAATTTTTGAGGGTAAATCACTTTCATCACTTTTCAAAGACATTTATGATAACACAGAATACAATAAAAAACAACTTGACATATTAACAAAAGAATTAGTCGGATTTATAAAAGATGGTGATACTGCAGTTCAATTAGTTCCCATGATAAAAGAGTATCTTGAGATAAACGTTAAAAACGATGACCAACTTGTTAAGATGGCTGGAATTGTTCAACGCTTAATATCCGTGGAAAACAGAGCAGGTTCTGAGGATGAGTTTGGTTTAACAGAAGCAGAAAAAGAACAATTGATAGCAGGAATGGAAGACACCATAAAAGACATACAATTAGAATCAGATAAAATACACGATAAAATAGAATCAGCAACTAAGGAGGCTTGAATGCCATATAGGGTAATTTAAATGGCTTGGAGAAAACAAAGAAATGTAGATACCTCTATAGAAACACCCACTGGTTTTCCGACTATGAGATTTGTGATTGCAACGATAAAAAAACTTATTACCGCATCACAATATGATTTTTACGAGACAGAAGCGTTTGATGTTGAAGAAGTAATACTTAACGACCAAGCTAATCCTGGTGGTATAAGAGGTACATTTGCAAACGATAAAAAACAAAAAGTAAAAGGTGGTATTGTATTACCACTTAAACCAAATATTACTCAAGTGCCTTTAGTGGGTGAACAAGTAGTTGTTATGGAATATAATGGACAACATTATTATACTGATATTATAAATAAGAGAAGATCGGTAGTACACAATGCTATAGGTAAAGATGGGAAAAAAATAGGTGATACTTTTCAAATAGATAATAGTGTTAAGAAAATAAAACTTCGTGAGGGTGATTTACTTTTTGAGGGTAGATTTGGTAACTCAATAAATCTTACTTCTGATAATAATAATAATCCGTTAATCAAAATAAGAGCAGGACAGAGAACTGATTATAATCAAGTCAACTCGGTTATCGAGGAAGAAATTAACAAAGATAAAAGTTCTATATATTTATCTACAGGAGAAAACATACGAGTAAAGGGTGTCGGTAAACTTGGTGACGAAAACGTAAGTGGTAATAGTATAGTAATAAACTCTGATAAACTTTTATTTAATAGTAGAGATGGAGACGTTAAAGTTAGGGCTTCTAAGGATGTAGTCATAGAGGGAGAAGAAGTTTTCATAAATGCAAAAAAGGCGGGTACAATAAAAATGGGTGACCCTAAAGGAGTGTTTATACCAACTGTTAATGGAGAAAAATTATTTGAACTTTTTATCTCATTAACAAAAATACTCACAGCTTTACCATCACTACCAACTGCTAATCCACAGGCGATTAAGAATTTAACATTTGAAACAAAGAATGTAGTAGGTTCAATTCAAAGTAGAGACTTTTTGAATACATCGGTAATGGTATCCGACCCTAATTTTAAAGTACCTGATGTACCAAAGTTTCCAGATTTACCTGATTTAGAACTTGAAAAATTAAAAGCACAACAAGGTATCAAACCGCCAAAAGTACCAAAGGCTGTTGATATCAAAGATAAATTAAATAACGTATAGGAGTTATCATGACTAAAAAAGACCTTGTAAAAATAATACGAGAAGTGGTCAAACGAGAGGTTCAAAAAGAAGTACAGAAGATATTTATAAAAGAAGAATCTTCAAAAAAATTATCTGATATGGTTGATATGGTATCAGAGGTTACTACAGAAGTTTCTGAGCCTATTGAAGAAAAACATTACACAAAAAACCAAGCATTAAATAAAGTTCTGAACGAAACTGTTGCTTTGTCAAAATCACAAAAAGAAGAATATCCAAGTGTTGGTGGCGGTGTGTTTGATACAAATCGTATGTCTGAGTTAATGGGATATGGTAAAACTGATGATGTAAAACGTGATATGGTAGCTGCAGATACTTTGAAAAAAGCAGGTAAATCAGTTAATGATGTACCTGAGGCAGTGACAAATGCTTTAACACGTGACTATAGTGACCTAATGAAAGCTTTAGATAAGAAAGGTAAATAATGGCTAGTTCTTTAGAAAATGATTTGAATCCAAATACCTTTATAGGTTTATCTTTTCCTTTACGTAGAGATAATAAAAATGATTTTGCGATGACAAAAAATTCTATACAACAAGCAGTACACAACCTTAGAAATTTATTATTAACTCACGTTGGTGAAAGGGTAGGACAGCCAGAGTTTGGAAGTAGACTTAGAGAGATATGTTTTGAGCCAGAAGATAAAGACTTACCAGAAAAAATAGAAACAGAGGTAAGACGTTCTGTAGAATTTTGGTTACCTTACATTAATATACAAGAGGTTAGAACACTTACTGATTCTGCTGATGAAAGTAAAATTTTTGTCGAATTAACATTCTCGACATCAACCGATCCAGAAAGTCAATCACAAATAATTATTGATGCGAGTTACTCAGCGGATACTAATTATTAATTGGAGCTATTAAATGCCACGTACAAGTACTAAAAAGAATGTAGTAAAACAAGTAAATTATCTTAACAAAGATTTTTCGGATTTTAGAACTAATCTGATAGAATTTGCTAAAGTTTATTTTCCTAACACGTATAATGATTTTAACGAATCATCACCAGGTATGATGTTTATTGAGATGGCAGCGTATGTTGGTGATGTTTTATCATATTACATAGATAGTCAATTTAGAGAATCTCTTTTAGCATACGCAGAAGAAAAAAGAAACATATATACTATTGCTCAATCATTTGGTTACAAACCAAGAGTTACATCTCCAGCAAGTGTTGTATTAGATGTATTCCAAACTGTACCTGCATTAAATGAAGAACCAGATTATCGATATGCCTTAAATGTTAAAGCAGGTGCTACAGTAAACGCACCAACAACTGGTACTACATTTAGAACTTTAGAGGATTGTAATTTTAAATTTTCAAGTTCATACGAACCAAGAGATGTGTCAGTTTTTGAAACTAATGGTGGTGCACCAACAAAATTTTTACTAAAGAAAAAAGTAAAAGCCGAGAGTGGAGATATCGTTACAGAAACATTTACATTTGGTGAAGCAGAAAAATATGCAGAAATAAAACTATCTAATGATGACGTTATTGAAATCATATCATGTATTGATAGTGACGGTAATGAGTGGTACGAAGTTGATTCTTTAGCTAGAGACACGGTATTTGAGGATATGGAAAATAATTCTACTAATGACCCCACTTCCGTAATCAATAGAGATACATCTCCTTATATACTAAAACTTAAAAAGACTTCAAGAAGATTCACAACGTTTATTGACGAGGATGATAGAACCACAATTAGATTCGGTGCTGGAATATCAAATAATCCTGATGAGGAAATAATACCAAATCCAGATATGGTTGGTTCGAGTTTACCTGGTAGTCCAACTTACTTAACCACCGCGTTTGACCCAAGTAATTTTTTAAAGACTAAGGCATTTGGTTTAGCACCATCTAATACTACCTTAAGTATTAAATACGCATTTGGTGGTGGTATTGATGATAACGTTAACACAAATGAAGCGTCAGAATTATCGTCTGCTGAATATGAAATACAAGATGATTTATTACAAACAAGTCTTGTAGATGAAGCGAAAAATTCTGTTTCAATGGTTAATCCAAAACCAGCGACTGGTGGTTCTGCTGGTGAATCTATTAGAGAAGTTCGTGAGAATGCGTTGGCATATTTTCAGTCACAACAAAGAGCGGTTACTAAAGAAGATTATATTGTTAGGGCATATTCTTTAACACCAAAATTTGGTAACATTGCAAAAGTACACTTAGTACAAGATGACCAGTTAAATAAAACCACAGGCATTGATAATTTAGATAGACAGATTACAAGTACCGATGTCGGAAAAACAATAAAACAATTACAAGTTAGAACACCGAATCCATTAGCAATGGATATGTACACTCTTGGATTTAATTCACAAAAACAATTATCACCTTTAAATCAAACAGTTAAAGAAAATCTTAAAACATACCTATCTCAATATAGATTAGTTACTGACGCAATTAATATCAAAGATGCATATGTAATTAACATTGCAGTGAACTTTGCAATATTAACTAAAGTTGGATTTAATAAAAATGAGGTTTTGTTAAATTGTATATCAAGGGTTCAAGATTTCTTTGACATAGACAGATGGCAGATAGGACAACCAATAATCTTATCTGATATCTCTTATGAGCTTTCTTTGGTTGATGGTGTATCTTCAGTTGTTGCACCAAAAGGACAACCAATTGGAGAGGAAACAACGATTGTGATAGAAAACAAACATAAGATATCTGATGGTTACTCGGGTAATTTTTATGATATTAAAAGTGGTTTAATAGATGGTGTTCTTTACCCTGCACTAGACCCAAGTATATTTGAGATAAAGTTTCCAGATGCCGACATCAAGGGTAAAGTTGTTGGTGATAATTTAGGTATAGTGGAGTAAAAGAATGCATTATTTTACATTTGCAGATAAAGACACAACAGTTTATGAACATAGTAGTAGTTTGAATGCAGGACGTGATGAAATTTTAGAGATAAGAAAAGATGTCAGTCAGACAGGTACGAGTGTAAATGTATCTCGTATTTTGATTCATTTCCCCTTACAATATATTTCCTCATCGATTGTAAATGGTACGATACCAAAACCATCAAACGGACATCCCGCGTCAAGTTCATTTTATTTAAATTTATTCGATGCAAAACCAAGTGAGTTAGCGACATCACAAAGTATTTATGCATATCCAGTTAGTCAGAGTTGGGTATTGGGTGATGGTCGTTCTTACGATAATCCAGTAACAACTGAGGGATGTAGTTGGACATTTAGAGATGGATTGATAGGTGGTTTACTTTGGGAAGGACAGGTTAGTAAGTCTGGTGCGACTTGGTATAGTGGTAGCTCATTAGCATCAGGTGCATTTGAAGCATCTTACTCATTCGACTCAGCAAATAGTGAAGATGTTAGAATGAATGTAACTGATATCGTAACCTACTGGTTAGAGGGCACTGGTTCAAATGAGGGTTTTCTTGTAAAGAGAAGTGGTAGTGTTGGTAATGTTGATTCTAACGCGGATGAGGGTAGCACAAAAAGATTAGGTAACTTTTCCTTTTTCTCATCCAACAGTCACACAAAATATCCACCCACTTTAGAAACTGTTTGGGATGATTCTATTGGTAAATTTAATACTGGTTCTCTACAGCCAATCACAGGCTCTGATTTCGAAGATATGGTTTTTTATATGAAAGGTTTGAGACCAGAGTATAATGAAAAATCAAAAGCATTATTTAGAGTCGTTGGTAGAGAGAGATATCCCACAAAAACATACTCAACAACACCATCAAATTTAGTTGTAAAGTACCTACCAAGTGGTTCTTCCTACTATTCCATATGTGACGCGGAAACCGAAGAGGTAATAGTTCCTTTTGGTAGTGGTTCAAAATTAAGTTGTGATTCGTCAGGAAACTTTTTTAGATTATGGTTTGATGGTTATCAACCAGAAAGATATTATAAGTTAAAATTTAAAACAATAAGTGGTAGCGGTACTGTAGACGAACATTCTCAGTACTTCGATGAAGGATTTACATTCAAAGTTACTAAAGCAGATTACTAGGTAAAAATATGCCATATACACAAGAAGAACTAGATAGTGGTAATGTAGAATTTTATACCAACTTCAGAGGTAAACTTAGGGGTGAGTATTTAGAGAGGGTACAACGTTCTGCAGAACAAAATTTTAGAGATGAGAATAATACCTTATACTCATTTGAAGATATACTTACAGGTGATGGTGTTGAAAGTGTAAATATAGATGAACCATCATCCATATACAAAGGTGTGCTCACAGAACAACAAAGAACACAACAATCATCAAAATCAAAAAAAGAAGTCGATTTATATACCCAAGATGTTTTATTAGATAGGGTTGTGGATAGAGGATTCACAGAGTTAAAGGAAATATTATTTGCTGAGGAATTACCAGCGGGTATTGAAAATGGTGACTTACTATCATCAAACAATCCTGACGACCCACAAAAGTATTTAGTAGATAATAATCAACGTAGGTTATTTCCTGACCTAAGTACTATTTTTGCTTCAGGTTTTGATTTTAGTAGATTTAAAACAGTTGACATATCAATAATAAAACAAATACCTGAAGGTGAGATGGTAGACTAAATATGAAAAGTAAATTATCAGAAAAAGACTTAGAACTTTTAAGAAAAAATGTTGGTGAGATTGCACCTGAATCAACCGAGTTCGCATATCTATTTCCAAGATTTGATGCGAGAGAAGATGGTAATGAAAATGATTATGTAGAAGCACACATACACGACCAGAATGAAAATTTTATAGAGAGTGTGGTTGTTGATAAGTCTTTAATAAATAAAGAATCTGATAATAGTATAAGTATAAAAACAGGAACATTTCTTAGAAGGGCTGGATATGATAGGGGTAGGTATGTTGTTAAGTATAACTTTCTTAGAAAGATGGCGGGTGATTTTAAACCTATACTAATCGATGGTAATGGTTTACTATTTGATGAACCTATTGATACAAGCTCAGGTGGTAATATCACAATTGAATCTGATGGTAGAATTTTTACAAGAGGTGATGCACGTAAAGAATTATTTTTAAAAGATAATAAATATTTTATTCATGAGATATCACCCTCAAGAAAAGAGATTAGACTCGTAACACAAAAGATAAATAACGATAAATACCTCAGAGACTTTTTTAATTTACAAAAAGAAACAAAGAGGATAGGTACTACAGGTACAGAAAATGGGTATCTAAAATTCTTTGACCCAACTAATGCCGCTGACTCAGGTGATGAGAGCAGTAGGAATATAAAGTTTATTAACCCAAATGCAGAACCATTTTCTAATCAGTTAAAGGGTGGTGTTTTAGAGATACCTAATGCATTTATTCAGTACTTTGAAAAACGAAGTCAATTAGATGGTGGGAATTTAGGTGGAGGACCAGACTCAGAAATATATGATGAACCAGAGGATGTATTTGTTCCAAGTTTTTTCTTAAATTTAGATACCGAAAAAACGGAGACGGGCACTGTTATTACAAATAGAGAAAACAACAAATTTCAAAAACACAAAAAGAGAATTGAATCAGATGAAGTTATTGTTTCTGCTTCTGGGAGGGAAGTGAGTATGGGCGGGATTGAATTGTTCTCATCCTTGCTGACAAATAATCCAAATTTTAGAGGACTTGTGGGTAATAGACTACCAATGCCTTCACAAGAAACACTAATAGGACTCGCGAAAAATCCTGGTGTTGCTGACGATAGGCAAGCTCTCGATTTTCTTTTTAATCGTTATACAATCAAGACAAATAAAAATAAACGTATAACTTTAACAAGTAACTCAATTTTGAGGAATGTTGGTAGGACATATAGGTGGACTCTTGAAGGGTATAGAAGAGAGAGGATACACGATACTACTTTGGGAGTAAAACATAATTACAGATGGAAGTATCATAATCTTGTAAAAGATAATGTAATTATAGAAACACCCAATGGTGGTGAGGTGAATGGTTTATCATTCACAGGTAAAGCAGATGAAGCACAAGAGCTGATTTTTCAAGTGGTTGACGATAGGTGTTTTATAGATATTCAGTTAGAGATAGAACTTGAGGGTGGAAGGAGATTTACAGAAAAAGTATTTTTTCCAAGAGCTATATCAACTCAAAATACTGGACTAGATACGATAGGAGGTTTTGAGTAATATGGATAAATCCTATATAGAATTACCAAAGTTTTTTAGTGACGGAGTTAATCAAGAGACAGACTTAAATACTATTGTTATTGAGCAAGGTTTAGATGAGGTAGGTAATGGAAAGCAGATAGGATTTACATCCGTTCCAATAACCTTTAATATAAATGATGCATTTATAGCAGGTAAAAATTTAGGTATTAATGCATTAAATGCACGTGGTAAATGGGAATTATACAAATCAGATAATCCAGAACCAGTATTGACACATACAGTTTCTTTTTATGGTCTTGGAGGTGATATACCTGCTAGTACGGCATTTCGTATTAATACCGATTCAGCGTCACAAGATGATGCAGTAAAAGAACCAGGACTTTATTTTGTTAACTTTACATTTACGATACCACCATCTCAAATGTTTTCTTTTTTACCACCAGATCCTGGTGTTGAAGAGATATATACATTTGAATTTCAAATGGAACCTGACTTTGATGATATAGATGAGTTAAATGAAAAACCAGTATTTGGTTCTTTCATTGCATCGATTGTGGATGTTGAGGGTACACAATTAACATTGAATAATTCAATCAATGAGTTTAAAGAAAAGACACGACAAAAAGAAAGCTTGTTGTTTCCAGACGTAATAAAAAATTGGAGTATCAGATATAAAAATCAAGATAGAAGAGATTTAAACACATACTTACATTTAGGTGATAATAATCTTAAATTGATTACAAACTTTACATCAGATTTAACAACTATTCCTAATTCACCATATTCCATTATTTATAAATTATACGAACCTCTACCAGATGATGTAGAAGAAAAAGATTTAGCCTATGTAGTCCGTGAGATGCTACCTGAGTTAACTGAGGTTGTAGAGTTAGTACCATACGAACAAGAGGATGAAGGCACCACAGTATTAAGAATACCAGATTCATCCGCGGTAGATTCTCCCGTGACTCAGAGACAAACAGAATATAAAAACTATAGTGATTTAGTAACATCCGATGCACGTCTCAAAAAAGAAATAGAGGATAAATTTTTAAGTGGTAGTGAAAAGCCAGTAGAATTAGAAATAGATTATTCAAACTATGATAACTTTGTAAACTTCTCATCAGCTAAGAAAAGACTTGAAAACTTTGAATATAAAATGAATTTATTACAAAGTTATACGGCACAGAGTTCATCTCTTGTTGGTGTTCCTTATGCAACAAACGATGTAAAAGAATTTGATAAATTAATCAGAAATATAAAATCAAACTTGGATGGGTATGAGACTTATTTATATAGTGTGAGTTCATCCTATGTATCTAGCTCTATGGGTGAGTTCCCTAATGCATCTTGGCCAAAGACTGGTAGTGGTAGTTATGCTCATCCTTATGAACCGTTAAGTTCATCTAATGCACAATTCATTGATTGGTATGGTGCGGTGAATACACAAAAAGGACAGATATATTCAGCATCCCTTTATGATGACAATAATCCAAATCGATTAATAAATTTATTACCCGAACATATTAGGTCTGATTTAGGAAACAAACAGTTCTTAGATTTTATGGATATGGTTGGACAACACTTTGATGAGCTGTGGGCTTACACATCAGAACTATCAAAAGTAACAGATAGACAAAGTGATTTGAGTAAAGGTTTTTCTAAAGACTTAACTTTTAACTTAGCGAAGTCTTTAGGGTGGAGTACAAATGATGGAAAAGATTTATTAGATTTAAGTAGAGTTGGTTTTGGACAAAAAGTAAGTGGTAGTGGTGAGTATGAATTGTATACATCTGGTTCAAGTGACTCTCCGCCTGAGGGTGATATTTCAAAGGAGATAACAAAAAGACTTATTGCAAGTATGCCTTATCTCTTAAAAACAAAAGGTACAGTAGGTTCTCTAAAAGGTATCTTGAATTGTTATGGTATACCAAGTTCAATTCTAAGAGTTAGAGAATATGGTGGTTTACAAAAACAAAATCAAAAAGACCAATTCGAGATAGCTAGAAAGTTTACAAGAGCATTGGGTTTTAGAGGTGGACAATTTGTTTCAAGTAGTTGGCAGGATGAGAGTCAAACAAATAGAAAGCCAGACACGGTAGAATTAAGATTCCGTTCAGTATCAGGTTCAGACCAAGTGTTGGTACAGAAAAGTGGTAGTTATCCTGGCTCACAAGATTGGGCAATAAAATTAAAAGATAATGGTTCTTCAGACAATCAAGGTACGGTATCATTTATGTTATCTGGTTCCGATGGTTATAAAGAAGTTAGTTCATCATTATTACCAATCTATGATGGTGATTACTATTCCGTGATGGTAAGAAAATCAAAAATAAATAATGAACTTTGGCCTGTTGGTTCTTCATCATTTGAAACCCCAACAAATGCAGGATTATTTAATCCACCTTTTGTTACTGGTAGTAATAATGCATCATTTGGTACACTTAAAATTGTCAGTAGTTCGAATGTTGCAAGAACGGGTGATAAAAGTTTAGAACACAAGAATACAAGGACAGCTGACGATCGTGGTATTTCTTTTTCACGTTTATTCCAAAATGATTCAGAACTTTATCCTGGCATGACTGCTTCATTAGCTAGTGTGAGTGAGGGTGAGACATACGTATTCTCAGCATTCGCAAAAGTATCCGCTAGTGTTGTTGATTCGGTTGGTTCAGTCGCTGTGTTTGAGGTTGATAGTGAGGGTAAAGTTATAAATTGGAATGATGAGAGTGTTTACCCTCTACAAGATGGTGGTATAAAAACATCTCAACAAGTAGGATTGAATGAAACAGAGTGGAAACAGATACAGGTAGAAAAGAAAATAAAATTTTCAAACACTGCGGGTCTTAGTGTTAGATTAGAAAATAGAAAACCAAATTCTACAATTTATTGGGATGATGTCTCGTTACGAAAAAAACGTAGTAACACCGATACCATCGGTGATGCATTTAGTTATGATTTATTTGTAAAAAAATACGATGCAGGTTTAGATAGAATAACACTTTCATCTAAAACCTCATTATCAATTACCGGCTCTCACGCTGCGACTCAATCATATAATGCCGCATGGACTGGTAGTGGTGATATATTTATTGGTGGTAATATAACCACACCATTTAGTGCAAGTAAATTTACTGGCTCAATTATGGAGTTCAGATTATGGACAGAACCTTTGGAAGAAAGACCTTTTGATACTCACGTTGAAAATCCAAAATCATATATTGGTAATACTCCATCATCCTCATACTATAATTTAGCTAGAAGATTTTCTTTTGATGATAACACCGCGTTAAATAATCTCAGCGAGATATTAGATACAAGTTCAAATCAGACTACAACTGTGGTTGGTAATCCAAATGGATTTAGTGAAACTAACACATTTGAAACCGTAATTGATAAAACAAAAACCATTGTTCCAAATAACGGGCCTAATCGTAGGATGGCGACAAAGATTAGAATTGAGGATAATATTCTTAGTGGTAGTGAAGCTAATCTGAATCGTATGAAAAGAGTAGACGTAAGTTCAAACGATTTCTCACCTATTGATTCACCAAAACTTGGTGTATATTTCTCACCTGTAGATGTTGTAAATGAAGATATAATTTCATCTTTTGCAAACTTAGATTTCAATCAATATATAGGTGACCCAAGAGATAACTTTGAGCAAAGTTATAGTACACTCAGAGATATATCAAATCAATATTTCCAAAAGTATACTGATAATAATGATTTTTGGGATTTTATGCAGTTAATAAAATATTATGACCAATCTGTTTTTAGACAACTAAAAAAATTAGTACCTGCTCGTGCAAAAACACATATGGGAACATTGATTGAGGGTAATATATTTGAAAGGCCAAAATCACCTGTACAACAAAGTAACCCATCAATTACAAAACCAAATTATGAAGACAATATAAATATCTCGAATGTAAGTGTAGATGAGACTGAAGCTAGTCAATCGGTGATAAGTATAACAAGTGAGTACCCAAATTATTCTGGTAGTATATCTGATGATTTATTTAGACTACCATCATTATATCAATTCTCAGCTAGTGATAATTATTCTGATAGAAATTTATATGTCAATGCAGATGTGAAGTTTGGTAACGTTGCAAAAATATTTACAGAACCAACTGGTGCTATGGTACAAGATAGTAGATTATCAGATACTAATAAGGAATATGAATTCTTCTATACAAGTGCAGAAAATTATGATAAGAGTGTTAAGAACAGCACATTAACAGGTAGTTTAGCTACTGGTATTGATTATATTGATGCTGAATACAAACTTAATTATTATTCATCTAAATCATTAAAGGTTTCTGATAGAGACCCACAATATCATTTATATCTACCATTTAATCGTTCATTTTATGAGGGTGTAAAGAATACAAAAAATACAACAACCGATGGTGATTTACCTGTCATAATCAGAATAAGTGCACCGACTGTTGCGGTACCAGTAGATTCGACTACTAAAAACTTAGATGTAATTGATACGTAAACAAAAAAATATTAAAAACTTATGTTATAGATATTTATATTTATATAAGTTATAACATAATCAAATCTTTGGAGATAAAATATGGGATTTTTAGATAACTCAACAATTACTGTTGATGCAATTTTAACAAAAAGAGGCAGAGAAATATTATCTGCTGGTGGTAATTTTAGAATCACTAAATTCGCACTTAGTGACGAAGAGATAGACTATACTCTTTATGATACGACACACCCTAACGGAACTAATTCCTATGGTGCAGTTATTGAAAATATGTCTTTACTTGAAGCATCACCTAATAAAACTGATTTTAAAAGTTTCTTAGTCAATAGTACTTTAGCAGGTGCTAAGTTGACAATTGGAACTACATCTTATTCTGGCCTTGATAAGGATGATCCTGTCACATTAGAACCAAAGACAACTGGTCAATTTAAAGGAGAGAATTACAAATTTACTATTGACAACACTAACATACTTGGAGTTAATGCGGAATCAATTCAATCAGTCTTCACTGGTAAAACTTTATCTCTGGTTGCTAAATCATTTAGAACACCAAGTACGGGTGGTACCGCAACAGTAACTATAACTGGTTTGGATTCATCATTGACTACCACCGTAACAGTCAATGTTAACGCGGATACTGAAGGATCTGGTGATGCATATGAAGCAACACAGATTCAGAATTTCATCGATGACTTGAAAACAGGAGAAGGAGAGGGTTAATGGCATTCTATAAAGACTTTGAGGATGGTGATGTTGTTTTTGATAATGCAACAATCACATCTGGAATATTTCAAGATGGTGCATCATCTATAGAGGGATTTCACTCATCATCAACACAATACACAAATACTGGTGATTATAACGTTGATGTTTTTAGATACGACCCAACAAACAATGCTTCTGCATCTGTTCAATTCGGTGTTGCATATGGGCATAAAGATGGTAGTGGTTCTTTAGGTACTAAAGGTGCGACTGGTGATAGAACCACAGCCGCAATTTTTGGACAATTTAATAATATTATTAATCCTGCTGAAACAACGAGTTTTACATTTGGTTCTGTAAGTTCTGAACATTTTTACGCAATTGTTTTTAACAGAGCTAGAACAAGAGAAAGAATGGAAGCAGGAGGATGGGAACTACACTTAGGTTCTGGTTCTTTTGGTAATGGTTCAAGTGCAGGTCATATTATTAAACTTATAGATGATTCAAGTACAAGTAAGGGAACTGGTAACACAAGGTCTGCATTAGGTACACCTGAGTATAACGTTGTTAGTGGAAGTGTTGCAGATGGTGTACATACAGCAGCTGCTGATATGACTTCAGGTACAGGTTCATATGGAGCATTCTATCCTAAACTTGGAGTTATCTTATTGAATCCAATCGCATTGGGTGGTGGTGTCGCGTCACCTGTAGGAAGTGTGGGTTCAGAATTATTAGGGATACCAACTGTAACAGGTTCAAATACTGATAACAGAAATGCATTGACAATGTTTAAGGCCATAAAGAGTGGTTCTTATTTTCAGGCGAAGAGAGAAGAAGATATCACATCAAGACATTACTTTGTCAGAGCAAAAGCTGGTGAGTTCAATTCAACTTCTAATGATACCTATTATGAAACAACCTCGGCTGGAACAAAGAGAATTATACCTGGCTTAGCAAGTGACGAAAAAACTTTTATCACCTCAGTAGGTTTGTATAATGATGATAGTGAACTGTTAGCGGTCGCAAAACTTAGTCAACCAATCTTAAAATCAAAATCGAGAGAAGCTCTTATCAAAGTCAAACTTGATTTCTAAGGGGGTTCATAAATGTCATTCAAGAAAAACCTTGAACCCGAAGATGTATCAATTTCGTCATTCCAAGTACACAAAACGTTTACTTTCACGGAAGCAGATAGTGGGAGTGGTGTGTATGGATTCTCAATAGCAAAAGGTACAGATACAACATTACATAACTTTGATGCGGAAACAGCGGTATCTAAAAGCTTTGGTACAGGTAGTGCTGACACACCAAAGACAAGAACATTTTTTAGTACACCAACATACGAAGTTATAAATAAATTATACTATCGCGATATCAATCAGATGCAGGGTGGTATAGATTTTGTACGTGGTGTACCAACTGGTTCAAGTGCTATAATTACCTATTCACATACAAATAAAAGAGCATTTTCTCACCCAACATTTTCCATTGATTTAAGAAGACCACATACAAGACAATTAAAAAATACTGCGACAGTAATATCAATCCCACAAAAATTCTATGGAGAATATATTAATCCATTCTCTGTTACCCTAACTGATAATAGCACAGACAATACTTATGTCTTAAAAGACGATGGTCGTGGTAACTTATATGATGTAACCTATAGTTCAAGTTACGCGAGTAGAACACCTGACTCCAAAAATAGTGGTAGTCTTGTTGGTAATGTTTTTTATAGAGATGGTGTTGTTGTCATTACTGACACAGGTTCTTATTCCACAGTAGGAACTGGTGAGGGTGGTGATGGATTTACAATTAAATTTGATGCTGCACAAACGATATACGAAAGAGAATACGTTTGTATTGCAGGAGAGAATGAATACCAACATACTTCTAATAGAAGTTTAAAAGTTGGTTTTAGTGGTAGTGCTACAATCGGTTCTGGTTCATATCAAAAATATGCAGCTGATGGTAGAGCAGTAGGAATTGTCGGCTCTAAGTATGATACATTTCCTTATGATATTTATGGACACTCAACAAGTTCATATAAAACTGACGGATACAAAATGGGAACAGAGTTGATTGGAGTCGCTACACATTCTGAATTTGCAACCTATGTGACAAGTATAGGTTTGTATAACGACCAAAATGAATTACTAGCAATCGGTAAAACAGCGAAACCAATCAAAAATGAGAAGGAACTCTCTTTAAGTTTTGTTGTGAGATTTGACACAAATTAATCCCCCAAGCCACATTTTTTACACATATATATAATATTTATATTATGTAATAAAGGTCTATACCTTTTAAGCCTAAAAGGTTACATTAAACTAAAATAAATAGGAGATTTACTTTGCGTAAATTTTTATTAGGTTTATTTTTGGTGACGAGTTTTTTACAAGCTCAAACACCAATTATAAGACTTATGCAATCGAGAGAATATAAGACACCTAAGTTTTGGTGGAGAGACCAAGTAACTCACAACTTGAGAACATACTTGGCTGATGATACGTCTACTCCTGCCTATAAGAATAACAACTTTGATGCTTGGAGGGATTCGGTTATGACTATAGCTGTTACTCTTGATGATAACGGAGCTAGTGTTACTGCATTTCGTTTAGATTTAGTATTTGATAATGATTTATTTACTTGGGATAACACGACAAGTACAGGACACGATTCGACACGAGTTGAAAAGGGAGCCTATATCTCAAGTTGGACAGAGGGTGATAACGCGGAAAATGGTCACCATTATTCATATGAGGTAACTTGGTATAATAATGTCGGATATACAGATGGTATAGCTAGTGCGGGTAATGAAAAATCAGCTAGTGATAACAGATACGATTGGTTAAGAATCACAATGGTATCCCACAATGGTGGTACACACACGTTTGGTAATGGTGACGGAAACCAAACCGAACTTTTAAAACTACACTTCAAGGTTAATGATGTGGCTGATAATTTTAATGCGAGAAGTTTTCGAGTTGCTACAGAATATGAAAATAATACAGGATATTATACTTATGTCACTAATGGAAATTATGCTTCACCTTACAAAGTTTATATCGATGGTAACTATGGAACTGAGTCAACTAACTTGGACGGAGCAAGAGGTGATATAACATTACACCCAAAACTATTAGACGTTGAGGGATACTTCAGATATGCTGGTGGACATAGTAGAGCGGCTGGTGAATCGTGGAA
>MDSZ01201838.1_pt1 | contig 16537 bp, 12 predicted proteins | sample 811201 | NCBI WGS metagenome assembly MDSZ01 (sample SAMN05326647, study PRJNA326480) | marine metagenome | isolation source: seawater | place: Indian Ocean: North | collected 2010
ATCTTCAAATAAGGGACGAATACCTGAATATTTCCATACTATATCTTTTTCAGTAATGGGCTGTTTAAAATATTCTGAAGCAAATTTACAAATATACTTAATTTCTTGTGGAGAGCAGATAGGAACTTCATCTTCATTTTTTATCAAAACTTCGGTGGTTCCTATGACAGTATAATTCTTTTGAAATGGTAGAGAGAACATTATCCTTCCATCCTCTCCAATTAAAAAATAGGCCTTGTCATGATCATACAACTTTGTAGTGACAATATGTGATCCCTTAACTAGTCGTAATTGGGAACCACTTTTGGCACATGTGAAGCCTTTTGCCACCTTTTGAGCCCACGGTCCCGCTGCGTTAATTAAGACGCGAGATTTAAAGATCCCTTGCAGCGTATTAATTTTCCAATATTCTTTTTTTCTCTCAAAACTTACCACCTTATTGCGTGTTAAAATTTGTGCCCCTCGTTCCTTTGCATCACGTGCCATTAAAGAAACAAGGCGGGCATCGTCTACCCAAACATCAGAATACTCGTACGCTTTTTTGAATTTACTCTTTAAGGGTATACCCTCTTCACAGTTATCAAGATTCAGTTTTTTGGTAGGTTCCAAAGTAAATCTACCTGCCAGCATATCGTAAATAAATAAGCCCAAGCGTATTATCCAGTCAGGGCGTCTTCCTTTTAACCAAGGCATTGCGATTTTCAATAACCTTGAGACCGGGCTATTTGTATTAACCCTTAGCTTTTCATCCAAAGGAATTACAAATCGTAACGGCCAGGCGATGTGCGGCATATTGTTTAAAAGGATTTGCCTCTCTCTTAAACCCTCCCTGACAAGTGAAAGATCAAAATATTCCAAATATCGCAAGCCTCCATGAAGAAGCTTAGTCGAATTTGAGGAGGTTTCAGATGCAAGATCTCCTTTTTCAGCCAATGCAACTTTGTAACCACGACCTGCTGCATCTCTGACAATAGCAACACCATTGACACCCCCACCAATCACAAATATGTCCAAAATGTTTTTAGTCATTATACGACATATAAAACTTGCTGAAGCGGATATGTAAACAGTTTAATATGAAACTAAAAAAATTTTACAATTATGAGGGTCTTAGTTAAGTTTTATAAAAAGCAGTAAATTTATAATCTGATGACTTTAAGCTTGATCTTTAAGTTGGTACGGCAAAAAGCGTGAAGAAAACAGGTCCTCTCACTAATATCAAGCATTTCCTGAGCAACTTTATCGCTTTCGGAAGTATTGAGATAAACATGTGTTTCGATTGGATCTGCTGAGCCTGTTTTGCCAGTTTTTCCACTAGCTCCACCAAGGGAAAAATGAGAGTCTTGTACTATTTTATAATCAGGAAGGTCTAAATTTAACATGGATACAAACCTTCCAAATTGAGTCATGAAGCAAAAACCAATCCCAGCTGAAATTAGTGTGCTAGCGTCTGGTGCGCGTCCATCTTCAGAGGAAAGAAATCTGAAAGAAGTACCGTGTGGAGAATATTGCATTTGTTGAATATCTTTAATTCCATCTTCACGAAAAACTGCGATGGCACCTATGTTCAAGCGTCGATCTTGCTCATCAGTTAATGAAGAGCCTCCAGAACTAGTACCCTTATTTACTTTTTTAATTGGTGTTACTCCTAGAGGTTTCATCAAATCCAAATTATTTTCCATGCCAAGAGATTTGTCAAAACTTCCAGAAGGATCAGGAAATATTGGAGAGTTTAACTCTTTCACATTGTTAGAGGGTAGCTCAACTCCATTTTTTGCCAGTTTAAAAAGACTTTCATGCTCACCTCTCATCAAGCCATTCAAGGGCGATGCATATGTCGCATCAATCAAAAAATCATGAAGTGAAGTGTCGTCTAGATCACAGGCTATTTCCACCTGTAAATCAACATTCTCAGCCCCACCAATCATAGTTCGCTGTAGCATTGAGCCTCTCATCGTATAATAATTATCCTGTGTTAACCGTAAAAATTTTATGTCAACTCCTCTCTCTTGACCGAGCGCAGTAATCTCATTCATAAAGCTAGCAGCCATACCCACAGACAGGAAAGCTAAGGGACATGGTGCTGCATCATGACCATTTAAGTAGGGACCCTCATCAGATACCAACCTCCAAGTATTTCCAGAGAGCGTTGATTTAACAAGCGCTTCTTTTTGAAATCCAGATAAAGATCTTACCCAGCTACGAAGAGCCTCGCCTTTCCTATTTAATGGGGAACTAATTCCTACTTCGTCTGGATTAGATAATTTGAAAAATGGTGGATGACTACTTTCTGCAATTATATTTTGAGTTTGTTTTTTCATCCATTTTTCTCTCATTAGCTAAAATTTTTAGTGGCGATAATTACAACAAAATAATAATCTTAAGACCCTACTGAACTTTTGTAATTCACACGTTTATTTTGCCCCCATCTACATTAAGTGTTTGCCCAGTCACGAAATCACTGTCAGATGTTATTAGATACATTAACGAACCTAGGAGATCTTCTGGTACCATTGCTCTCTTGATAGATCGTGATTGAATAGTGGGCCCACGTGCGGGATCAAAGCCAGTATGACCTTGTATTGACTCACTTTCTGTTAGACCCGGTGCAATCGCGTTAATTTGGATATTCTTGTCTCCCAACTCTCTAGCATGACCCCGTGTTAATGCTATCACTGCTGCCTTAGATGCGGTGTAATGCGATAAGCCTGGTGGGCCATAATAAAATGTTCCAGATGCGATATTTACAATTTTTCCAGCTCCTGCTCGCAACATTGAGGGAACCACTGCTTTTGTGGCTTGATGAACGCCTCTAGCATTCACTGTCATTACTTTATCAAATTCCTCATTATCAATTTGCATAAAAGGTTTTGGCTGCAAAGCCGCAAAAATTGAGGCATTATTCACCAGTATATCTAAACTGTTAAATTCTTTTTCAGTAGACTTCACCATATTTGCCAAATCATCATCGGAATTAACATTTACTGATAGTCCAATAGCCTGACCACCGCCTTCCGTTATTCTTCTAACAGTATCTTTCGTATCTAGAACGTCAGTAACGACCACCTTTGCTCCCTCTTCAGCCATTCGACCAGCCATAATAGCTCCTATTCCTCTAGCAGCACCCGTAATGATTGCAGTTTTTCCTATTAAACGACCCATTATTTTCTCCCTATTTAAATTTTTATCTCAAGAATCTTTGCGACTTCAGGCCAGCTTTTAGTACCGTTTTCCCGCAAATCGATAGTAAGATCTTCTGGAACCCAATCGATCAAACATTTTTTAAAATTTGGTAACTTTTCCACACGGCTAAACCAAAGCTCAACATTAGGCAACCGTCCATTTTCCCACATTCCGCGCATTGACATCATCGCAAGACGATTCACATATGGGGCCATTGCGATATCAGCAATCATGAATCTATTTCCAACCAGCCACTTATTTCCTAACTTGAGAACTTCCTCCATTTTGTGAAGGTAACTGTCATAAAGTTTAATTTTTTCAACCGCACCTGGGGCTTCAAATCCATATCGAATAAACCCATCCTTTTGGTCTTTCCAATTGGATGTTACTGAAAATTTTGGAGTTGATGCTAAGAATTTCTTTACGCCTTCTTCTCCAAGTTTTCTCATCACTGTATGACGATGCGAGCAAACAAATGTTACCGCTCCACATGCTGGGTGAAGCTCCTCATCGACCGCTTTAGTCCAATATCGAGACTGTGCTCTTTCCCATGGGTCGACTGGATGTACACTAGTCTCAGGTTCCAGTTGATCCAAATACTCTATGATAACTGTAGAATCTGGAATTATAGTTTCATCATGAATTAAAGTTGGCACCACTGCTTTAGGATTTATTTTGAGGTATTCAGGATCAAATTGTTCACCTTTCAGTATATCGATATATACTCCATCCCAACTGAGCCCCTTTTCGGCCATGGCAAGGCGAACCTTAGCGGCGCACACAGATGATCCATGATGATAGAGGGTGTAAGTCATAATTGGACAGTGACCCATTTCAATTCAGTCATAGCTTCCATATCAGCGTCAGTTCCCTCTCTACCAAAGCCACTTTCCCCATTTCCACCAAATGGGACGTGAGCTTCATCATGAATTGTTGGACCATTAATATGACACATTCCAGCACTAATATTTTTTGCGAAGTGAAAAGCTATATCTAAATTATTAGTAAAGATAGCAGATGAAAGGCCATATTCAGTATCATTAGATTTTTCCAAGCCCTCTTTATATGAATCAATTGGATATATTGAAGTTACTGGGCCAAATGTTTCAGATTTACAAACTGTCATATCTTCGGATACATCAATAAGCAAAGTTGGCTGACATCTATTGCCCTCCCATTCCCCTCCAACAACAATTTTTGCGCCCTTTTTTACAGCATCCTCTATGTGGTCCTTAATTCGATCACGTTGTCGCTTGGAAATAATTGGTGCTATAACAGTATTTGGATCACGCAAATCACCCATTCCAATTTTTGAAGCGACCATGGCAAACTTTTTTACAAATTCATCGAAAATTGAGCGCTCAACGTAAAAACGACTTGAACCAATACAGGCCTGACCAGCAAACATAAAGATAGATCGGGCAGCGAGTGGCATAATTTTGTCAAGGTCTACATCTGCTAATACAACAGTTGGACTTTTTCCACCAAGCTCTAGAGTTTTTGGTGTCTTATTCTTTGCACAAATTTCGCTGATGTGTTGTCCCACTACTGAAGACCCTGTAAAAGTCACGAAGCTAACATCCTTATGACCCGTGAGGTCATCTCCAATCTCATCACCGAAGCCCGCTACGACGTTATATGAACCAGGTGGAAATCCAGCCTCAGCTACTATTTCAGCAAAAAGTAATGTAAGATGAGGTGACATTTCTGACGGAAGATGTACAACTGTATTTCCTAAAGCCAATGCATTTGAAACTAGTCTAGTAGTTTTAATTAGCGGCACATTAAATGGTGTGATAACTGCTACAACACCTAGTGGCTCTCTCAATGACATAGAAAATTTTCCAGGAGCATCTGATGGAATTGTTTGGCCACGGACATTTCGGCAAAGACCCGCAGCAGCCCTCACCATGGAAAGACCCTTTCCAAACTCAAACATAGCCTTCTGCACTGGTGATCCGATTTCATCTATTAAACAGTCTATTAGATCAGATTTCCGTTTCTCCATTATTTCTGCGACTCTAAGAAGTAACCTCTCTCTGTCAGAAGGTGATGTTTCTCGATAACTAGGAAAGGCTTCTTTTGCAGCGGCCACAGCATTGCAAACATCCTGTGCAGTTCCTTTAGTAACCTTTGCATAGAGAGTATCATCAAGTGGATTAATATCGTCAAAGACTGCTCCAGACTTAGTTTCGATCCATTGACCATTAATATAATGCTTCAGTGGTTCCGTGTTATTTTTGTTACTCATAAATTAGTCTCCAAATTCTATTCAAAACAAAGCAGGTTTTATTTCTATACTTTTGAGAAGTCTGGGCACCATTTGAGGATACCTTCTTTAAAACTCTCTCTACTTTCACATTGAGTGGCCCATCGGGTAATATTTTTATACTTTGCAAAAGGGTACCCGCACCCAATCAAAACAAAATGCAAAGGGATCCAAGAAATATCAGCTAACGTAAAGTTTGAGCCCATAATCCATTCTTTGGTCGTCAAAGTTGCTTCTAGTTTTTCGAATGATTCCTCTAGAATCTTAAAAGAGTTTTCTACGTCAGCACTACCAAAAACTTTGTTGCCAGAATGTTTGGAATGAAAATCTTTTAATTCTTCATTTTTTTGCAACTCATCATATTTCTTTTCTTCTTCTGCAGTTTTTTTAACCTTTTTTTGAATCATAGTGGCATAAACGTACGGTTTGACCGCAGGAACGTGAAGAGCAGATGCAAGTTTTAACCATTCGAGCATAGAACTCTCGTCAGCTGTATCTCTTAATGATGGCTGAGGGTATCTCTGATCAAGATAATCTATTATATCATTTGACTCAATGTGAACTACTCCATTATCAATAAGAGTTGGAACGAGACCGTTTGGGTTTATTCCAAAATACTCATCAGTAATATTTTCTTTTTTCTTCAAATCAATATGATGGCTCGTCCACTCTAACCCTTTTTCAACAAGAGTCATTCTTACTCTCATCGAACAGTTAGATATCGCTCCGTGATATAGGTGGATGCCTTCGAAGGCCTCTACCGATTTATTTTTTGGATTAACTATTACCATCGTTATTCTCCTGATGAAAACATAAGTAGGTTGGGATCCCAAAAACACCAATTTAATCAAATGTCTGGTTTTTATAGCCAGCTATTATAACTGATTCCATAATTGGGATCCCATTGCAAGTTATAATGGTGATTTTTTCAATAAATTTTGGTTTTTATTGACTTTGGGATCCCATTTAATAAGATTATTCCATGAAATCTATCGATATCGAACTGGCTGAAAAAATCCGCCATGACATTCTGGTTGGTAAGTACTCTGAAGGAGAGCGTCTTTCTGAAGCGCAACTCTGTGATACTCATGGAGTATCTCGTACGCCAGTCAGGTTAGCGATAAGGCTTCTAGAAAGAGAAGGGGTGTTGAGACGTGGTGAAGGTAGGGGATATCTGGTTCAAAGTCCTACGGTAGCTGATATTAAGCAAGCAGTTTTAGTTCGTGGCCATTTAGAGAGCCTTGGAGCCCGCCTGATGGCTCAGCTACCCGAACGCCATGCAATTTTACCAAATTTAGAGTCAGCAATAAATGAGATTGACAACATCATTAACCTAGGAATTGTTGACGATAAATCTATTCGTAATTTACAAAAACAAAATGCTGTGTTTCACCAAACAATTCTAGAGTCTTGTGGAAATGATTTTGTAAGTTTTACATGTAGGCAAATTAATCATCTACCAATGCTTGAGGTAGGATCCGTGGCTTTCGACCGAGCATCCATAACAACAAGTAAGGGCATAGATCGTACCTTATTCAGATTACGGTTAGGAAATGCACAGCATAAAGTCATTTATCAAGCCATTAATACTGGTGATGGGGTTCGGGCAGAGGGGGTAATGCGCGAGCATTCCAATACAATGATAGAGTATATTGAACTCTTCGAAAAAAGGCATGACGAACTCACACTATCTGATTTAATAAGTTACTCAGGTTATGAGATAGGAGCAAAACTTGATAACTCACAGCTAGCTAATTAGAACCAATAAAATTAGATCTAACAATTTTTCACCAGCCATAAAACTTACAATAGATTTCTATACTTAACTCGTTTACTTTTTCGTTTTCCTCACCGGCAACATACTTGGATCTTTCCCAGCAGCACTAGCTTCGTCCCAATAGCCTATTGGCACTCCCAACTTTTCTTCAATACCTGTCATGTGATCATTATGCTCCTCAGACCAAGTCTCTCGCTGTCTATATTGGAGTGACCATTCTGCAAGTTTACCAAACATTAACTGTAGTATGTCTTGATGCTGTTCACTTCGTCCAAGATCCACCAATTCATTTGGATCATTTTTTAGGTCAAATAGAACTGGAGAAAATCCCGGGGCATATATATATTTCCACTCTTTTGTGGCAACCATATATGAGCGGCAATCCAATGGTGTCCTATTTGTTTTTGGGCGAAAAACTTGGCAAGAATAATCAAACTCACTAACAGTATAATCTCGCCATTTGGCTCCCTCAGATTCTTTACCCCGAATTTTACTAAGAAGTGAAACACCATCCAAAATATTCCTAGCCACCTTACCACCTTGATATTCGATAAAAGTTGGAAGCAAATCAATCAACTCAACTAGGGAGTCATCTTTGCTACCTCTCGTAGTATCAGCAGCACGACTTGGATCAGCAATAATCAATGGAACTTTAACAGCTTGATCATGGAAATAATCCTTATCACCCATCCAATGATCGCCGAGGTAATCCCCGTGATCACCAGTAAAAATAATCATAGTATTATTTAACAGACCTTTTTTTTCCATAAACTCGAAGAGAATACCCAACTGATCATCAATTTGAGAAATAAGCCCCATGTAAGTTGGTATCACAGTTTTTCGCGCAATTTCCTCAGCAAAAGTTTTTCCCGACACCCTTTCCATGAAATGTTTAAAAAGTGGATTGGTATTTTTTAATTCTTCTTTAGACTTGATTGCAGGAATGATATCTTTAGATGAGTACATCGTATTATACGGGGCCGGCGCAACATAAGGCCAGTGAGGCTTAATGAAGGACAAATGAAGTAACCATGGTTCCTGGTCTCCCTCTTCTGTGAGAAAGTCAATTGCTCGCCTAGTCATATACGGTGTCTCAGAGTCCTCCTCTAAAACTCGTGCAGCCAAATCAACTTTATCGTTAAAAAAACCAGACCTAACACCCGACTCTGTATCTACAGAATTGGCAGCCCAATGCCAAGGGTTATCATCTTCTGTATAACCCTTTGATTTAAGATATTGATTATATGCGAGATCAGGCTTAACCATTCCATCGGGGTGCACACCGTCATCCCTTTCATACGCCTCAAAACCAGCCTGTGAGTGATGTACACCGATAAAACTTTCAGGATTAACTCCCAATCTCTCCATACCTTCTTTATCAGCAATCATATGAGTTTTTCCGACCAGTACAGTTCGCATTCCAAGAGCATTTAGATGATGGCCGATATTTTTTTCCCCTAGTCGCAATGGAGCCCAATTTGAAGATGATCCATGCGAAGAAACATATCTGCCAGTATAAGTACTCATTCGAGATGGGCCACAACTTGGAGATTGACAGAAAGTATTTGTAAAGTTCACCCCACGTCGAGCAAGTGCATCTATATTAGGAGTTTTTATATACGGGTGACCAGTGCAACCAAGATAATCGTACCTCAACTGATCACACATTATAAACAATATATTTTGTTTTGACATTTTACACCATAAAGCCTTACTTACATCTTAAATTTAGAGGATAATAATACATTATTGGGATCCCAACACAAGATATTCATTCACTTTAGATTTATTTTAACAAATATTCTTGCACTCAGGATCCCAAAATTATAAATACCATATGAGCTCGTTAATTATTACTTTTTACTAGGTAGAGCAATATCCTTTTAATCTTAAGGAGAACATTAATGCATGAAGAACTTAAAGCACACCCGGAATACTTCAAAAAGGAAGTCGTAAAACTCACAGATAATGTTTATCAGGCCTTTGGATTTGCAGCCTCAAATGTTTACATGATCATTGGAAATGATGGTGTAATAATTGTGGACACGACAGAGACTACTTCGGCAGCTGAAAATATATTAGCTGAATTTCGAAAGATTACCAAACTCCCTATCAAAACCATTATTCTTACCCACTCTCATCGAGACCATGTTTCAGGAGCGTGTGTTTTTGCTGAAAACAGCAATCCAGAAGTAATTGCGAGCCATAAATCCTCCGAGGATCCTTTAATCGTTGCTACAGAACATCCTCGCCCTACAAGGGCAATGCAAACGCGGACTAAACGACAATTTGGTATTGGATTATCTTATCCCGATGAAATAATTGGTATTGGAGTCGGTCCCGGAAATCGACCTTTAGAAGGTATGGGAGGTGGCATAATGACTCCAACTCGATTGATCTCAAATGACGTTGAGAAATTAGAAATATGTGGGATAGAATTGGAATTAGTAATGGCGCCAGGAGAGACTCCTGACCACATCATAGTTTGGTATTCTGATAAAAAGTTGCTTTTGAGTGGCGATAACTTTTATAGATCATTTCCTAACCTTTACGCAATTCGTGGTACAGAATATCGAGACTTTGACACTTGGGCAAATACGATGGATCTTTTGATGTCGTTCAAGCCTGAAATTCTTGGACCAGGACATACCAAGGCTATTTTTGGTTGGGAAACTATTCAGGACACTTTAACTAATTATCGTGATGCTATTCGGTATGTAATAAATGAGACTAGAGATGGAATGGATGCCGGTCTTACTATGGATCAACTAGCCCACCAAATAAAACTGCCTAAAAAATTAGCTGAGAAATCTTATTTGCGTGAATATTATGGACGAATTCAGTATGCAGTAAGAGCGTATTTTGTGGGCACTATGGGATGGTTTGATGGCAATCCAACCTCCTTAAACACCTTATCCCCTCATGACGAAGCAAAGCGTCTGATTAATCTTATAGGTGGCGTGGAAGTAATGAAGAGGGAGATTGAAAAATCCATATCGGACTCAGATTTCCAATGGGCTTTACAGCTCGTTGATCGACTAATTTTTTCTAATCAGGATCCAAAATATGCCAAGAGTACTAAAGCCAGGATACTAAGGTTACATGCCAAGAATCAGATTAATTGTCCTACACGACATTATTATATTCAGTATGCAAAAGAGCTAGAGAATGAAGTAGAATAGCTATTTTATTCAATTAAGTACAAGATAAGTATTTCGAGCTAGCCAATTGATCGTGACTATAATTAAGTAGAAAATTTATTGCTGCTACCCTTGAGCAGTTGGTAATGGAACTCGATCAACCGCATTAATTTGCAGCTCTGCCATTTTTTGAATCAAATCAGATTTAATTGAATTTAATTTTTTACAATCCCAAAGGTTATACATTTCATCAGGGTCATCTTTAAGATTGAACATCTCATTTTTACAAACACCTCTGTAAAGCGATAATCTCCAATCATTGTGAATTATTGTGTGAACCCTCGGCTCTTTTCCGAAAGCCTCTTGAGTTCGCTGATTATCGTACTGAATCAATGCAGAGTCACGGCCCACCCCTCCAGCTACAGCCATTATTTGGCCTTGCATACCCTCTGGAGCTTCAATTGATGCCCTTTCTAAGATTGTTGATCCAATATCATGTGTCTGGGCAATATCACTTGTTCTTTGGTTACAGGAACCTTTGGGATCAGACCAAATAAATGGGACATGCGTCAGGGCATCATACTGCTCAGCTCCCTTGAACAGCAACTTATGATCACCTAAGTGATCTCCATGATCAGAAGTGTATATTTGAATGGTATTTTCAGCAAGATAAGACTGAGTCAACACATTCCGCACTTGCCCCACAGCATTATCAACCATTGCGATCATTCCACATGTAAGAGCTCTTGCTTCTAAAGCCTCCCTCATTGATACGGCAACTGTATACCCAGAACTTTGCCCTAATGTTTCATCTCGGGCTCTGGCTCTTTCGGCTAACCTTACATACTCTGGGGCACTCCAATCATTTATTGCAAAAGCTTTTGGAATAGGCATATCTTCTGGGCTATACATGTCCCAATACTTTCCTGGAGGAGTAAATGGATGATGCGGGTCGGGAAACGAAATCATTAAGAAAAAAGGTTTTTTTTCATCCCGCTCCCTAATCCAATCAGCTGCCCTATTGGCAATATATTGTGTAGAATAATACTCTTCTGGTATTTTTGTTCTTACTGCTTGTGGGCATGTATAATTGTGCTCAAATTGATTTTCTTTACCCATCAGATTTAAAATCTCAGGTGCATTTTTCTCTAACCATATAAGAAAATCACCTCCGCTGTTCGCACCATGCCTTAATACCGATACATAATGATCAAACCCATAGAATGGTGTTGGCACTTTTGGATCAGCTTTATCCCAAAACTGCTGCTGCTCATAGTGATAAAGTTCTGAATCAATATTTGCTCTGATCGCTTGACGCATGCTGTTAGGCGGAACTGAAAACCCTGGCCTATACTCACGCTTTTCAAACTGCGCTGGCCAGTTAGTAACATTTTGGATGTGACTTTTCCCTATCAGGGCAGTTTCATAACCAGCAGCTCTTAATAGTTCAACAAATGTGACATTCTCTACACCCAAAGGAATACCGAGAGATCTCACGCCGTGACTAGACGGCAATCTACAAGTCATTAAACTCGCACGATTTGGCATGCATACTGGAGATGAAACGTAAAACCTATCATAAATAACACCCTCCTTAGCGATAGCATCAATATTAGGTGTTTTTAAAATAGGGTGTCCATAACACCCCAAATGGTCGAAACGTTGTTGGTCCGTAATAAATAAAATGAAGTTCGGCTTTTTTAACATCTTATTTAATAGTTTTGAAATTTTCTGATTTTTTCATTTTTATCTCTACATCAAATTAACTTATTTTTAAATTATACCGAGACCGCATCAAATGAATGACAAGAATTAAAATTCCAGCAATAATAGAGATAGAATAAAGCTCAAGAGGCTTAGATAAAATTAATATCGCAACAACTATGCGAATAAAGATCTCGAGTAGAGATAAAGACCTTAAATCAAAGGCTGCCAATGCACTCGAAACAAGGTAAAGTGCTAAAGCCAACCTAAGTAGTAGAAAACTTAACCAGCTCCAATCTAGTTCACCACCATATCCCTTTAAAAAATCTCCCGAGGCTGGATCAGTCATAGCTGCATCAATTAATAAAAGCTCAGGATAAAATGCGAACACAAAAGGAATAGCAAACATTACGATCCCAGATTTAACGGCGGAAAAGGCCGTCATCATTGGATCCTTGTGAGTAATTGTGGTAGCCGCAAACGCAGCCAAAGCGACAGGGGGCGTAATAGCAGAAGCGACCGCAAAGTAAAATACAAACATGTGTGAAGTAAAAGTCGCCAGCCCCAGCCCCACTAGCATTGGGCCCATAAGAAGTGCTACGTTAATATAAGCTGGAGCCGCAGGCATGCCCATTCCCAATAACACAGCCAATAGCATTGTTAAAAGCAAGGCAAATAGTTGGAATAGTGCCGATGTTGTAGCTATATCAAATGACTTTAAAAAACTTAAAACATCCACTGCCACAAACTTTGCAAGTCCAGTGAAGTTGAGACAAACGTCAATTACGGTCACTGCTAAAAACATGAGAAAAAGAGTGGAAATAGAAATGCCTGCTTTTGAAAGGGCATCAATGATTTTTTTTGGCTTAGCACGAAAATCCTTATCAATGAACATTAAAAAGAGTAACAGAATGACTGCTAGCCAACCTGCAGATCCTGCGTCTCCAGCTATGTTTTGAAAAAATTGAACCACCCAAGGCATTGACTCTACTTCACACACACCATCTTTGAACTCAGCAACCGATCCCAATAGCAATGAGTACCAACTGCAGGCAACACCATCTTTAGGTGTTAGAAGTAATAATAAAACGAGTAGCACAGGTCCAAATATTTGAAGGAGATGTAGGCGATCATGGCGATTTAAACGCATTTCTTCGGTTAATTCGCCTACTGGCTGAATATTTTGCTTTCGTGCCTGAAAAATTACAGAAAGAAATAAACAAAAGAAAAAGAAAATGGCCGGTATGGTAGCTGCAATTATAATCTCTCTATAAGGAACACCTGTGAGCGAGGCCATTATGAAAGCCGCAACTCCCATTATTGGCGGCATAATCGCTCCTCCTGAAGATGCTGCTGCCTCTACGCCACCTGCAAAAACTTTTGAAAATCCTCTTTTTATCATCATAGGTATGGTTAGCACCCCAGTCGACAGTACATTTACTACCGGACCACCAGTTATAGTTCCAAACATTGCCGAAGAAACAATGGCAGCATGTGCAGGTCCACCCCTTAAATTTCTTGTTAATAAGAATGCTAGTTTAATTAATGCCTGCCCACCTGCACACCTTCCAAAAAGAGCACCAAGAATAATATAGGGGAAAACCAACAACATTAGTATGTTTACAAAGCGTCCCAACAAACCTGCATTCTGGTTGGTTAGAGCATCCCACACCAACTCCCTACCAGCTCCTAAAGTTCTAACCTCCTCGCTACTCAATATAGTAACAAGGTACTTGTTTTGATCCTGAGCACCAAAAAAATACCAATTCATCACCGTTAGAAATGTATAAGTCGCCACTAACAGAGATACGAAAACTAAAGGGAATCCCCAAACCTTAATATTAAACCCTAGGAAAATAACAATCGCACCGAACATTATTAGAAGCAACCAGTTACCAGTTGTATTTTGACATGTAGGATCATCAGCTGTCGTTGGCGTTGGTAGGCCATAAAGCTCAGCAAAATCAACCTCTGCCTGCAATGCTTTTGCGACTAATTTAGCTCGGTCACCCGTATAGATGTCTATCAAGCAAATTGCCTCAATTTCTATAAGGTAAGTTAACGATATTGCCGCTGCTGCGATTATCAGTGATATATCGAATACTAAACCAAAATTCCTAGCAATTATGCCCTTACTATACCAGCTTTTCCATGTTGATTGGCTGAGAGCAACGATTAACAACATGCAGAAAAATACAATCGGATAAAACCACTCAGTGGGAAACCTTCTTATTCTAAAAAAGTCATTTCCAGTGATATTCTTCCATAATTCGTCCCACCCAGGGATTGCAGGAGTTACATTTATCAATCCTACAATAACGAACAAAAGCGCAAGCCAATAAGCTAACCGATCTATAAAAATACTGGCTCGCTTATTAGGGTTTACTCTTTCCACCTTTTGATTATTCATTGCCTTATTTTCCGCAATTTAAACAGGTAATCAACGAGATATGTATACTATTAAAAAATTGGGCGGTCATCATTAACCGCCCAAAAAATTTTCTTGTCTTAAACTAAGGCTTTGCACATTCAGGAACTACATGTCCTGCTTCTTCCCAAGCACGTACTGCCCCCGGATGAAACTTAACAGGGTTTGGTCCGCATAAACCATGGGTTTTCTGATCCATCACACCATGATTTAAATTTGCCATGAAAGGAGCCAGCTGTTTAATTCTATCAACATTCTCAATATGAGCTTTTGTAAGTTGGTAAGCTACCTCTTCATCCATATCCTTGTGAACCATATCTCCACCTGGTACTGCTAAACCACGGAACATATTATCTTCTGATACTATTGTCCAACCAGGGCCCATGGCAGCCTTAATATCTTCAAGTGGAACTATATAAGGTGAAGACCCGGGTTTATTAAGGAACTTTTGTGAGGACTCAGCTTCAAAAACTTCCTTTGGCATTGACCACATAGTCATTGTACCGGCAGCGCTCGCACGCGTTACCCTAGGGCCAGGGAACATAGCAGGCACTAGAACGGCATCAACAGTACCTTCAATTATGGCTTGAGGCATCTGGTTCCAATTGACTGTTACAGACTCATAATCCTCGTCTGCTTTCAAGCCAGCCATTAAATTGAGTATTCCCCTCGAATTGAGCGCCGCTGTACCTCTGGGGGGGCCATTCAATATCTTTAGGTTTTTTAAATCATTCCAACCATCAATACCTTTGGCATCATACGCATAGAGTGTGAATATACTTAAAGTATAGGGGTAAAGTAACTGAATATTTTCTGCAAGTTCAGCTCCTTTAGCCTTATCCATTTTTGAATAAGGTCCCGCAGCTTTAGATAATACGAATGGCAATATGAATGGAAGTGTACCTATATCGACTTTGCCTTCAGCTACCGCCTGATTATATTTCGTACCAGTCTGACCATCTTTTATTTGAATATTTGCAATACCTCGCTCAGCTGCAAATTCACCTAAGGCTGTTACAGTTAATTGAACTGCAGTACCTGGTGCAGTTGTATGCGCAGTTAGATTCACCTCAGCATTTGCAAAAGATCCAAGGCAAGATATTCCTACAGCACATACAGCTATTTTTAGTGTTTTAAGCATTTTTCCCTCCACATATTTTTTGCTCCAATGAACCTAGATTAGGTTCAACTTTTCCAGTTGAGTAATTCATCAATTGATTAAGTAGATTAGCCTCCCATTCCATTAATAAGACCAATTTATATCTCCTGAATCCTCTCCCCTTTCTAAACATTCATGAGTATTGAAAGCGGTAACACTCCATACCAATGACCCATAAATGGATCCCAAAGTCAAGTATTATCCATTTTTTTTCTAATATTTTTATTTATTGTACTACTTTGGGATCCTATTAGTGCGATAATTAGAATTATTTTCTTACTTATCATATATTAAAACTTGCACTGCATTTTCAGTGATGCAATAATAAACTCTGGCAGTTGCCTATTATTTTAGTTCTAACAAAAAACCACTCTATGCTCGGTAATTCTAATTTATGACTGAAAAAGAATATGATGATATTCCAGGAACTTTTGTTTTCGATGCGGATCGATCAAGAGAAGGCTATCATTTGAATCAATTTTGTATCTCTTTGCGGTTACAAAAAAACAGGGATGCGTTTAATGCTGATGAGAAAAGATATCTGGATAAATATCCAATGACAGTTGCACAACGAGAAGCCGTTCTAAATCGGAGTTGGAATTTGCTTCTCGAACTGGGAGGGAATATTTATTATACCTCAAAATTAGCAGCAAATGACGGTATAAATTTTCAAAATCTTGCAGGCAGAATGACAGGAATGGGAGTTGAGGCTTATAGAGAAATGATGATCAATGGTGGGCGTTCAATAGAAGGAAACCGTACCAAATCTGAATGGGAGAAGGGTTGATGGCTAGAGTTACGGCAGGAATTGGCTGTTCACATGTTCCAGCAATTGGTGTGGCAATGGACACAAAGATTACTCATGAACCATATTGGC
>MDSZ01170531.1_pt1 | contig 16533 bp, 9 predicted proteins | sample 811201 | NCBI WGS metagenome assembly MDSZ01 (sample SAMN05326647, study PRJNA326480) | marine metagenome | isolation source: seawater | place: Indian Ocean: North | collected 2010
AAGACGCTTGGCGATGGTGATGACCAGGCGTTTGCTACTGACTCCGCTACTGCCTCCGCTGATACCTTTAACGTCAGCGATCAGGTCGATGGCGGTGCTGGCACTGACACATTTAGCCTCACGCTGAACGATTCGGCTGATGACGTGAGCTTCACTCCGAGCCGCATTACCAACTTCGAAAATGTCAAGCTAACTAACATCGATAACGCCGAGTCGCTGACTGTTGACGTGTCTCTTATGGGCGTTTCCGGTGTTGAAAATGCAGCGTCTACTCAGGCGGTGGCTATCAACAACGCGTCTGCAGGAACTTCGCTGACTGTTACGGGCGCTACGGCTGCGACCACGATGACTGTGCTTGGTGCAGGCCTGACCGGCACTGCGGATTCCGCCAGCCTCTCCCTTACTGGGGCCAGTGGTGCTGTGACGATTGAGAGTACGACTGCCCAGGATATTGAAGCTCTGACCGTGGTTGCTGAGGGCGTCAACACAAGCAACGTTACGGTGGATGACTCTGGAAATAATGCTGCTGTGACTACTGTCACGGTGACCGGCACTGGTAGCTGGGATATGGAGGGCGGCGGCAACTTGGCGACCGCACTTACAACGCTTGACGCCTCTGGTAACAGTGGCGGCGTGACGTTCACTTCTTCTGTTGCTGGGACCACTCTTACCGGTGGTTCAGGCAATGACGGCTTGACGGGAGCGGCTGGAAACGACGTTATCTCCGGCGGCGCAGGCGATGACACCCTCGCGATGGGTTCTGGCGGTATTGACAATGTGTCCGGCGGTGCGGGTAACGACGTTGTGACGGTTACTGCCCTGACTGAAGATGACACTATCGCGGGTGGTGACGGTGTGGATACCCTGATCATCGGTAGCGCTATCGCTTACGATGACGAGGCAACCCCGACACCTATTGACGCCGCTGCCAACATCTCCGGCTTTGAGGTGCTCAGAGCCACGGGCACCTTGACTCAGGACATGGCTGCTTTGGACGGAATCGTTGCTCTGCAGTCAACATCGGGCATTTTGACTGCTACCGAAGCCGGCGCTATAGGTGATTTCTATGCGTTAGCGGCGAGTACTGGTCTTGACATGACCTTAGCTACCGATGGGACCGCTGATTCGTTGAATGTTCACGTGGGTAACGACACCACTCAGACAGCTTCGACGGGCGTTACCGTGGACGCAATTGAGATTGAGACTGCCTTAATTGCCTCTAAGGGTGCGGATGGCAACACGGTTACGGATTTCGAAGCGGATGCTTTGACTTCACTGACAGTGATTGGCAGCAAGAACCTTTCTGTTACGCTTAATGACAGTGCTGCGGTTGCAACCATCCCGCTGACGACTGTTGACGCCTCTGGATTTACGGGTGATAGCCTGACGATCTCTGCTGTAGAAGCGGATTCTGGTGTCACTGTGACCACAGGTTCTGAAGCTCTGACTGTCACGGTTGGTGATGGCGCGAACGATATCACTGGTACTGGCGGTAATGACTCTATCACCACCGGTTCTGGTGCCGACACGATCGTCTCCTATGGTGGTGACGACACCATTTCAGCTGGTGATGGCGCTAACGTGATCACTGCTACAGATGGTGAGAACAACATCACCGGTGGCGAAGGAATTGACACCATCACAGCAGGAAACGGTAATAACACTATCACTGGCGGCGATGGCGCTGACGTCATTGTTGCGGGTTCCGGTGCAAATACCATTACTAACGCTGCAGGTAATGCCACTATTACCGCGGGGTCAGGCGGCAACACCGTCACCAATACCGCTGGGGATAGCACCATTACCCTGGGTGGTGGGGACAACACTGTTAACCTGACTGCAGGCAGCTCTACTGTGGTCACTGGTGACGGCGCTGACGACATCAACATCACGGCGGGCAACAACAGCATTACCGCAGGTGGTGGTAACGACACTATTTCGCTTGGATCAGGCAACGACACCGTCGATGCTGGCGCAGGCACTGACTCGGTTGACTTCTCAGTCGAACGTGGGACCTGGACCGGTGCAATTTCAAATGCTGAAAACGTTACAGCGTCATTCACTGGTTCAGCGACCATTGATTCGACTGGCATAGCCGGATATTCGTCCCTAACCGTGACGGCAGCTGATGACACTGCTACGACTACGGTGAATAACATTGGGAGCTCAACTATTACCCTGTCAGACGACAGCGTTGAGGGCGGCGGCACCGGTGATCTCGAGTCGGTGACAATCGACACTACCGACGATGCGACTATCACTGTTGACTTAGCTGCCAACCAAAACGCGGCAATCGCGGTAGAAAGTGACCTCGCCACGCTGAATGTAACTGATGCTTCGAGCGTCACGATTAAGGCCTCAGGCGGTGGTTTTGGTAACCTTCTCGCAGCTGATATGGCAGAGGTGGACCTCGACGATGACGAGACCACTGCGCTCACAATGACCGCTGCTGATTACACGTCTTTGGAAGCAGACGTTGAGGCGGGAACCGAGTCTCTAGCTACCTTGACGATTGATGCGGAAGGGGCTGAATCTGACCTTACTCTAGACGAGTTGGCTGACCCCACGTCGTTAACAAGTGTGTCAGTAACCGCTGATGGCCTCAATTCAACTGCCACCGTAGGTAAAATTGGTGACGCAGAAGCTGTTAGTCCTGTTTTCGCGATCTTGGATTCTGTCACTGTCTCGGCATCCAATGGATCCACCATCGACTTTAACGGTGGCATCGGTGACAACGAAGAGGGCGATATCAATACCCAGGGCGACTTGGTGTCTTACAGCGCTACTGCCGACGGCACTGGTAGTACGGTTGAGGCTCCCGAGGTCATGGCTGACGGAGACAAAATTGGTACAGTCAGCTACGTCGCGTCGAACGGTGGTACTGTTGACTCTGATGGTGGTACGGCAACGGTTGAGCATGGTTTTGGCACTCTGACGATGGAAACATCTGGTGCTGGCTCCACGGTCGATGTCGACTACTCCATGGACGAGGGAGCAATTACTGCATCGCCAGAAGCGAGCATCACACTCCACGCCGGTGGCGCTGGATCGACCCTCTCGCCCTCTGGCAGTGACCTGGGTGCTGTTGACCTTGACGTCTTGTCTATCACTATAGACTCGCTAGCCACTATGGAGACAGACTCCATGACCATTGAGGTCGACGACGACCTTGGTGCCATGACATTTGATGTGGCCGCCAACGGTGTTTACGACGGCGATCTTGATGTCGACGTGGCGGAGTCAATGAGTTCGCTAACCATCACGTTGGGCGATGAGGCCGATTTCGCAGCAGAAGCTGACGTTGTGAATATTGATGTCGCGGGTGGTAGCGATACCGTAATCGGTATCAGCACGCTCACCGTCAATATGGCTGATTATGATGCTGCTGTGACTGTTGATACCACCAACGCCAACTTGATTGTGGTTGGCGGGCAGGAGTATTTCCAGGTTGGTGACTCAGAAGGCGAAGCGAGTGATGTTAAGTTCTCCACCGGTAGCGTCACGCTCGCCGGCGACAGTGCCAACACTGTAAACGTTTCTAACACGCTAGCTGACGCTGAAGGAGACTTTAGCGGGTTCACTGTGAGCACCGGCGCTGGTGCCGACACAATCACCGGTGGTGAGGGTTCAGACACGATTACCTCAACTGGCGGTGCCAACGTCGTTGTCGGTGCTGACGGTAACGACAACATCACCACTGGCAGCGGTGGTGACTCCGTCACTGGCGGCGCAGGCAACGATACGATTGCGGTTGGTGCAGGTGCAGATAGTGTAGGAGGTGGAGCCGGTAACGATACGATTGATCTGACGGAAAATGTTTCCGCTGCTGACGTCGTGGAATTCTCCGCCGTAGTTGGCACTTCCAGTGATTCGGCTGAAGTGGGTGCTGCGAGCGGGTTTATCGATTCCGGTCAGGACACTATCACTACCTTTACGGCTGGTACGGACACGATTGAAATTACTGCGACTAATGTCGAGAGTTTCGCTCACGGCACCGACACGGATTTAGGTGAAGGTGATGCAACGGCAGAAGGCGATGATTCGAACAGTTATGCGACCAACGTTGGCTTGATCAACATGGACGGCGAAACTGCGGATGAGTTTGGTGACGCCGATGATATTTTGATCAACTTTAACTCTCCGACTACGACGATGACTGAAGCGCTGTTTGAAGCTGCCCTTAAGTACGATCTGACTGGTACTGCAACTGCAGATACTATGACGGGCGGTGGCCTTGCTGACGCATTGTCAGGTGGTGACGGCGCGGACACCATCTCTGGTGGAGCCGGTGCGGACACCATCACTGGTGGAGCCGGCGCCGATAACATTACGCTCGGAACTGGTTCTGACAGAGTGGTTTATGCAGATACAGGCGCTAATAATGGTGTCGATACTGTGACTGACTTCGAAGCCGGGGCAACAGGGGATGTATTAGACTTCACGAACTTCATCACTGTTGCTGAAGCTGATATTGATCTGGCTCTCGCATCGAACGCAGAGAAAGCTGCCGCCACGAACCACATATTCGACACGTCTGTCGAAGGAAACATTGCCTCGAAGGATTACGAAGGTGGTGACTTTGGCGACATCTTTGCCGAAGGCGCGGTCATGGACCTCGCTAGTGGGTCGGCCATGAGCTTCGTGGTTATTGTCCGCGGCGATGACGTCACCCAGATACTCTATGTGGTTAGCCCAGATGCCAACGCGTTGGACGCGACGGACGTGACGGCAGTCGGGACACTGGATAACGGTGATTTGAACGCGGAATCTGGGTTTAATAAAGCGGGTAACTTCTTAGACGGATAGAAATAGGAAGCTATTCAATTCGATTATTTGTTAAAAGCCAACCAGCCCCATCAGGGGCTGGTTTTTTTTTGCAAAAACACCTGGAAGAGCTTGATATTTTTATCTATTGAGGGACCAAATATAGAAGCTTCCCGGACCGTCGGTACTGGCCGTTATGTGAACTCGCGATATACTGGTCCACGGTGTCTAGTGATTGCGCTCCTTCAGCGTCGTCGAGACCTAATCACTGGTTAAAGAATGAACCCCGCTATTGGAATGTAACTTCGGTTTATTTCCAAGTGAATCGGCAGCATTCGAATAGCATTAGCACTACTATAGGCTGCTGCCTTTTATGTGTTTACTCCGGTTGTGGTCGCCGTTATTCGCCAAGCCAGGATCGTAACCGGATGGAACAACGCTAGGAGAAATTCCTCGGGGATGTGGAACCGTTTGGACAGGTGGTCCCTGAGGTAAAGCTCGGGGCAGGTTTATCTTCGAGGATCAAAGTAAAACAGGAATTGGAAGCAGTAATCTATGAGCGACCTCACAATCAATCATTTTTTCTCGACGCCCGTGTTTATTTTGCAGGACAACGCGTACCAAGAAAACGTAGAGCAACTCTTGAAGGATATATATGAGTGGCGAGATAACGACACTGTAGATCTTGTTAGATCTAACAAGGGTGGCTGGCATTCACCTACCGACATCTTCCGAAAACAAGAGCCAGGACTGCGTCGAATCTGTCAACTTATGATTAACTGCTTTGGCCGATGTACCAAGGAAATCGCTCCGAGTTTTGATGCGTCAGATCTTGCAATGCAGGGCGAGGGCTGGGTGAACATTAATCCACACAACGGATTTAATGTCCCACACGATCATCCGGGGTACACCTGGTCCGGGGTTTACTACGTTTTACTGCCAGAGAAAAAAGACCCAGAGGGAAGATCAGGAAGTATTGAGCTGCTCGATCCGAGAACAAGTGCCGCGGCGTTGGCGACAGATATTGCAAGCAAATCGGGTTACTTTAGCCCGAAGCGCACAATAACTCCGAAGAATGGCATGATCTTAATCTTTCCTTCCTACTTGCGGCACTGGGTCTATCCCAATGAGGAGCAGGAAGACCGAATCTCCATGGCTTTCAATTTTAAGTACTCGGCTAAAAACAAACAGCAAGTTTATGCTGAGGCTAAGGCGCAGCAAGCCGCAAACAAGAATAGGGGGCCTGCAAAGAAAAAAAAGAAAAAGTGAGCTTTACAGTTTTTTATGAGGAAGAGGGGTATAGCATTGACTTGCCGAAGCTCATGGGGCGCAACGCCGCAGGAGCGTCCTTCCTTCGGGGACTCTTTCGACATTCTAAGACCCAAGATTTTTCCTGTTTGGTACGCAATGAGGCTGCCGCAACAACATTTAAAGAACTCTTATACAGCATAAGGATTGACGCCCGAAACGACATTGTGAGGTGGGCTGGTCTAGAAGATTTGGCGCGTCACGGAGGGCTCTTTTACCCTGGGCCTGAGATATCTGCGCCGGCTCACCACCGCTTGAGCACATGTCGCGAGCACGACAGCTGGGCACTTTGTGGGATCACTCATACTACTGCTTCAGCCGGAGCGATGGATTCAATCGCTTCGTGGGTCACTTCGCCGGTACAGCCGTGGGATGCAGTCATTTGCACCTCAAATGCTGTAAAAAAAAACGTCGAGATAGTGCTTCAGGCACAGGTTGACTCGTTACGTGAGCGGTTAGGCATAACTAAAATCGTCTTGCCATTACTCCCTGTAATTCCGTTGGGCATCAACACCGATGAGTTTGCCTACTCAGCAAGCCAGCGCAATGCGGCTAGAACTCAGTTGAGTGCCGACGAGGATACCTTGGTCGTGCTTTACGTGGGCCGTCTATCTTTTCATGCTAAAGCTCATCCGCTTGCCATGTACCAAGCGCTCGAGCGAGCCGCCAAAGTAGCAGAGAAGGATGTAATACTAGTGGAATGTGGCTGGCACGCGAATGACTACATTAAAGACGCCTTCAGCGCTGGAGCTGCACTAGCCTGCCCATCTGTGAAAGTCGTCACGCTAGATGGTCGCGTGGCCAGTCATAGGGATACTGCTTGGGCTGCGGCAGACGTCTTTTGCTCGTTGTCCGATAATATTCAGGAAACTTTCGGTATTGTTCCTTTAGAAGCGATGGCTGCAGGTTTGCCGGTAATCGTCTCAGATTGGGATGGGTACAAGGATACGGTTAGACATGGTGTGGATGGATTCCGTATTCCGACCTTGGCGCCACAGCCGGGGTTGGCAGGGGACCTGGCTCATCGCCATGCTCTTGGACTAGACAGCTATGATATGTATTGCGGACACAGCTCCAGCCTTGTTGCGGTCCATCCGGAAGCTCTAACGGAGGCATTTGTTCAATTATTTCAATCCTCAGCCCTCCGTAAAAAAATGGGTGCTTCTGGACGGCGCCGTGCAATTGAGGATTACGATTGGCAAGCTATCATTCCTCGGTATGAAGCTCTTTGGGAAGAACAAACGAAGATAAGGCTCTCTGCAAGATCAGCGCGGGAGCAAAATGTCGCGTCGGGAGCAAAACCGCAGCCGGCCCCTATCTGGGCGGCAAGGCTTGATCCCACCGTGGCCTTTGCGAATTATCCAACTCAGCAACTGCGCCCTTCAACTCAACTCACTTTTGCTGAGCCAAGTGCCGAAGCCGCGCTGTCCAAACTGGCTAGCTACAATAGCTTGTCGATGGTCAACTATGCATCTTTTGTCTCTCCAACGGACGGCGAGCTGAAATCTGTCTTAACTTCTGCGGAACAACACTTTCCTAATAGTTGTGCTGCAGAAGACCTGCTCAAAGATATTGATCCCAAGCGCCGACCATATGTGCTCAGAGGGTTAGCTTGGTTATGTAAACTTGGCCTCTTCACGTTCGCATGAACATTTTAGTCGTTCATCAGAATTTCCCTGGTCAGTTTAAGCATCTCGCTCCTGCACTAGTTGAGGCGGGGCATACTGTGCAGGCTCTCGTGCCAGCAGTGAAAGGCACCCAAGAGTGGAATGGAATAAAGCTCATCCCTTATTCCCTCAGTCGCGTTAATGCCACAGACGCCCACCCTTGGATAGTTGACGTCGAAAGTAAAGTAATCAGAGGTGAAGCGTGCCTAAGGGTCGCCCTCGAACTTAAAGAACAAGGCTATGTGCCCGACATTATCCTTGCTCACCCCGGTTGGGGAGAGAGCCTATTCCTAAAGGAAGTTTGGCCAAATGCCAGGCTCAAGCTCTACTGCGAATTTTTTTACCACGCCCGCCACGCTGACGTTGATTTCGACCCAGAATTTTCCTCAAAGGACCCAACGGATGCCGGGAGGATTGCCCTAAAAAATGCAAACTTACTGCTGCAGTTTCATAATGCCGAGTCCGGTCTCTCGCCAACTTCCTGGCAGGCTAGTACGTTCCCTACGTATATTCGAGAGAGGCTCTCAATTGCTCACGATGGTATTGATACGGATTTACTCAAGCCAAATTCAGTTGCTGAGCTTATTCTGCAGTCGGGCAAGGTACTCACCAGTCATGATGAGGTGATTACGTATGTTGGCCGCTCTTTGGAGCCCTACAGGGGCTTTCATATCTTTATGCGTGCCTTGCCTGAGCTCCTGAAGGCAAGGCCCACTGCAGAGGTCGTTATTGTTGGAAGGGAGGGTGTCAGCTACGGCGCAGAGCATCCCTCAGGAAGAAGTTGGAAGGCTTTATTGTGTGATGAAGTTATGCCTCTGCTTACAGCACAGCAAAGGGCACGCATCCATTTTTTGGGCCTTGTTGACTACAAGCAGTTTCAAGCGCTACTGCAAGTCTCTCGCGTGCACGTTTATCTCACTTACCCATTTGTGTTGAGTTGGAGTCTACTCGAAGCAATGAGTATAGGCTGTTCGGTTGTGGCGAGTGATACCCAACCCGTACATGAGGTGATAAAAAATAACGAGACGGGCCGGTTATTTGATTTCTTCGACCCATCGGCCTTAGCCGGATCCGTTACAGACCTCTTAGAGGATGACACCGCTCGCATGCGATTGGGGGAATCTGCGAGAGAGTTCGTTGTGGAGAACTTTGACCTCAATCGCATTTGTCTGCCAAGGCAAATTGAGTGGTTGCTAAGCTAATTTTCTATTGACTGACGGGGCAGCGATTGTGCCATTGAAATCCCTCTGTAACTGGTGTGTCTCGCCCCCAACTAGTGAAATTACTGGGACTAGAGAGTTGATGGACCAAATTCTATGAGTCTTGCATCACACATCAAGCGTCAACTGCAAGACAGCCTCTCACAGGCTTCTGGCGATGATAACGAGACACTGAATGACTCTTTGAGACTACTTGCAAAGTGGCGCAGTGTTCTCATACAGAACACTTTTTTAGAGAGGGAGGGTACTACGGTATTGCAGGGCCCTTTGGCGGGTTTGGATTTTATACGAGAGTCTGCTGAGGGCTGTCATGTTGCAAAATTACTGGGTTGTTACGAGCAGCCTCTGCAGCGACATATAAGAGCAGCGCTGTCGGGTCGATATACCAAGATAATTAATATCGGTTGTGCTGAGGGTTACTATGCAGTCGGTTTCGCAGTGGCGGTGCCTTCATTGGTCTCGGAGGCTTATGATATTGACCTGAGGGCTCAAAGCGCTTGTAGAGAGTTGGCTGAAAAAAATAGAGTGAGCGACCGAGTCAAGATTGGAGGGGAGTTTACGCTGGACCACTTTGCTACATATGAAAGCGAGGCGACGCTCGTTTTCTGCGACATCGAGGGTATGGAGGAGGAGCTGCTTGATCCGAACGTGGCGCCGGCACTCCGGAGTTTGGATATCATTGTTGAATCTCACGAGTGCCTCAGGCCGGGGATTACGCAAAGGTTAATCTCTAGATTTGAGTCGTCGCATGTGGTGGAGGTCGTTGAAGACGACGGTTGGCGGCATCTCGAAAACTTACCTCATTGGTTCAATCAGCTATCCCATTTAGACCAGTTACTCGCCACTTGGGAGTGGCGATCAGGACCTACTCCGTGGCTGGTAATGCACGCGACGCATTGACACACTCAAGTGTTGAATTGATCTCTTCGAAAGGGCCAGAAATTGATTGATTTGCGCCAGCCACCAGCGACGGTGGTTACTCAAGGCTTTTGATTAGTCCTCAGTAGCAACACTGTTATCCCGGGCGCCCAATTAGAGGTTTAAATTCTGGATACAGCTGCTCGACTTGTTTAATTAAGGGGGATACGATCCATATGAATATAAGTCTCTTCTCTAATCTCTGCTTCACGCCATATTTAACAAGCGCCAACTTAGGCCTTTGAATTGACGCTTAAATCGGCTTCTCGATTATTCAACTCGCACCCTAAGGAGAATGTATGCCAACGATAACCATTGATGATGTGGAATACGACGTCGATTCAATGTCTGAAGAGGCAGTAGCTAACTTGAAGTCGATTCAGTTTGTAGATGGTGAGTTGGCGAGACTTAATGCGCAAATATCTGTGCTGACGACTGCCAGAATGGCTTATTCTAGCGCCCTTCAAAGTCAACTAATTGATGACTTCGATGGTGAGGAAGCCGTCGACTCGTGAGGTGCTTCAGCTCAAGGCCGAGACTTAGATTTCTGGGTAATGCAATCCAACGGCACATAGCAAGCGGGGCGTTCTCGTCACAGCGGGCGAAGCCCTTTGTGGCTCGGTTTTGTTGTTGACGCAGCCTTGTGTGCTGCTAATTCTTTTGTTTCTCAGACGCTCCAGCACCGTCCGCCTGCGTCGTGGGACAGGTTTGTGAGGTTTGGTCAGCTAATTAGCTTATCTCGCTTGAGTCGGGACACCCGGAGATTAGTAGTCAGGGTTAACAATCAGAGGCATTGATTCAACGTTTACGGCAGCCTCTTCAGTAGATAAATAAGCAAATAGTCGTCGAAGGTTGCAGCCAAATGCCATAATCCTCTAGCCGCGCTCGTATCGATAGAGTTTTTGTGAAATCTTGTAGCCAAAATACTAATGTTGAGACTTGAATAGTGCTGAGACGCTCCCATATCTAACGGCGGCGATCTTGATCGCTAAATGCGGTAATAAAAGAAAGAACTCGAGGACGATCAGGTGGTGCAGAGCTCAATTAGAAACCCAAAAATCGACTGGGCCCCCATCCTAAAAAAAAGCTGCCGGGAATCGTTGATAGCTGTAGGGATTTTTTCCCTGATTGCCAATCTTCTCATGCTCGTGCCTGCCTTCTTTATGTTGAACGTCTACGATAAGGCGATTGGGTCGAACAGCGTATCTACCCTGATGGCCTTGTCATTCATCGCTGTTCTAATGTTTGGAGGGCTCTTTGCGATGGAGGCTCTCAGATCCAAGGTGTTAGTGACTGTCTCGAACAAAATTGATCAGATAATTACACCGCTTGTTTACGAGGCCACTTTACAGAATGCGCTAAGAGTAGGTGCTCATAACGCCAGTGCGCAGCCAATAAACGACTTTTTCAGCTTGCGGCAGTTTGTCTCGGGCAACGGTGCCATTACGGTGTTCGACGCCCCGTGGTTACCTATTTATCTCCTAGTAATGTTTATGTTTCATCCGGTACTCGGGTGGCTGGGTGTGGTGGCTGCTTTGCTAATGATCATAATAGCGATCGCAAATCAGAAGAGTACGTCGGCTAGTCTGCAGGAAGCGAATTCTCTACATCAGCACCATCTAGGAATGGCTAGGCGTGATATCGCGAATACAGAAGTGGCTGCGGCGATGGGGATGCTTGATGTAATCAAGCAAAGTTGGCGTACCCAGCAGGATGCCGTTCTGGAATTGCAGTCGGATGCAAGTAATCAGACGGGGTTTTTTTCTGCGCTCACAAAGACATTTAGGCTCGGAGTGCAGTCAGCGGCCATCGCAACCGGGGCTTTTTTAGTGCTGCAACAGGAGATTTCTCCGGGCATGTTGATTGCGGGTTCGATATTAGTGGGAAGAGCTCTGCAACCCATTGAGTTGGCTGTTGGATCTTGGAAGGGTTTTGTGACGGCGAGGGAGCAATATCGGAACCTGCTACTTCTGTTTGATCAAACTGATTGGCAGCAGGATCGAATGTCGCTTCCCAAACTGCGGGGAGCTGTGTCTGCTCACCAAGCGACTATCGCGCCACCAGGGTCACAGAGCCCGACTCTTTGCGACTCCACATTTGCAATACCACCGGGATCTACTTGCATGATTATCGGACCTAGCGGTGCGGGGAAGAGCACCTTGATCAGAGGAATATTGGGCCTGTGGCCAACCTCTTCGGGGGATATCCGAATCGATGGCGCAGAGGCGTCACATTACAATCGAAGTGAACTTGGTCATCAAATTGGATACTTGCCACAGGACATCGAGTTATTTGCAGGCAGTGTCAGCAGCAATATTGCCAGACAAGGTGAAATAGAACCTGATGACGTCATTGCGGCGGCGAAGGACGCTGGGATCCATGATCTTATTCTCACTTTTCCTAATGGCTATGACACTGAAATTGGCATTGAGGGCGGTGTCATGCTCTCTCCAGGACTGCGTCAGCGCCTGGCTTTGGCTCGCGCGCTCTATAGGAAGCCAGTATTGGTGGTGCTTGATGAGCCAAATTCGAACTTAGATGCGAGTGGCGAGATGGCCCTAAACGGGGCAATAAAAACCCTGAAAGAGGCTGGCTCGACTGTAATTATCGTAAGCCACCGACAAGGTGCTATGAAGTTAGCGGATCATGTAATCGTAGTCAGGTCAGGTGCGGTGGTGGATAGTGGTCCGCGTGACGAGGTTGTGGCGCGACTGCGCAACCAGAACGCTTCTAGTGCAGCTACTACACAGTTACCAAAGGGCTCTGGTGAGGTAACGGTGAAGACCGTGCCGGTCTGATACTGCGTCCTCATAACATCTACCGACATAGTGCAGGCTTTTAAAAATGAATCAAAGCTTATTACGGTCCGATCCTACTGAGGGCGATAACGAGCGCAGGACTCGTTTCATAGGCTATTCGATCGCCCTAGCGATAGTGTTGGTCGTTTTTGTCTGGGGTTCCTTGGCACCGCTGCAGAGTGCAGCTATAGCGCCTGGTGTGGTCCAGGTAGAGGGAAAGCGTAAAAGCATTCAACACCTAGAGGGTGGCATACTTTCTCAGATACTTGTTGCTAACGGTGAATGGGTGGAGGCTGACCAGCCTCTTCTTATTCTGGACGTAGCCCGCCACTTGGCAGAGAGAGACATTTTACAGGGGCGACTCTACAACCAGCAGGCTGCTGCTGATCGGCTTCAGGCAGAGCGGGGTGATCTACATGCTGCGCTATTTAGAAATTCACTGGTGAATGCAAGCGCTACAGATGATCGGGCAGCTAATGCCATTTCAAATGAGATAGCACTATTTTCCGCGCGTTCCGCAGATCGTGAGGCTGAGAAGGAGGTCCTCGCTAGCCAACAGAGAGGGTTAAAGCTCCTCGTGGAGTCGAAGCAATCTGTTGAAGAGTCTCTACGTCAAGAAATTGCTGATTTACGTGACCTGTTGGCAGACGGTTATGTGGATAAGCAACGGCTCCGACAGCTTGAGCGATCGCGGACCGAAGTAATCGGCGAATTAGCCGATCTGAAGGTATCGATAGAGGAGGTTGGCCTCCGTGTTAGTCAGCTAAGGACGCGTTTCAAGAAAGAGGTGGTCGACGAGTTGGCACTAACTCTTGAAGAGCTTTATGACGTCGAGCAGCAGTTCGCTGCAGCAAATGACGCAGTGGAACGCTCTACAATTCGCAGTCCGGTAGCAGGCACAGTGTTGAATTTAATTCCCAACACAATTGGTGCAGTGATTGGATCGGGGGAAACCCTGTTAGAAATTGTCCCACGTATTGACAACTTGGTGGTGGACGCTCGAGTGGCTCCCATGGATATTGACCGCGTGTCTGTCGGGCAGCATGCCGAAGTCCGTTTTTCAGTGTTTAAAGATGCTTATCTGATTTCTGGGTTGTTGACCAAACTTTCCCCAGATCGTCTCGTTGATCAGGAGACGGATCTGCCTTATTACTCCGCGGAGATAAAGCTACTGGAGGAGGATTTGTCGCTGCTGGAAGGCATGAGCTTGGTTCCAGGTATGCCGGCAGAGGTGCTGATAAAAACTGGCGAGCGGACAATGCTGGGATACATCACATCACCGATGAGGCGCGGGCTCGCTCGCTCGCTCACTGAAGATTGACCTTATGATTGCCAGGTTGTTGTTAACGGTCCTATTTGGCTCTTCAGTAACCATAGTGTCCTATGCGGAGAATGCGCTAGGCCCCGCCATGTCATTAGAAGCCGTTTATAGGATGGCTGTTGATCAGGCTCCCTCACTGGCTGTTGCGCGATACCGCGTGGATTCTGCTGAGGCTCAGAGTGCTGAAGCCGCTGGTGCTCTGTTACCACAATTATCGGTGTTTGGAGAGTGGACGGATAATACCCTCGGTTATGACGGGCCCTTATCGGCGGTCTATGAAGACCAAAGTTACAACGGTGAGCGTTACGGCTTTCGCGCACGGCAGTCGCTGTTTGATGTTGCGCGGTTCAGAGAGCTGCAACGACGCGAGGTTTTATCCGATCTGTCGGAAAGTGAGCTCGCAGAGGCTGAGATTGAGCTATTGGGGGCGGTCGCAGATGCATACCTAACGGTCGTGGTTGCTGATGATACCGTTAGACAATTCCAGACAGAGTCTACAGCTCTGGAGAAGCAGCTCGAAGAGGCTCGAGCCCTGTATGCAAGAGCTTTGCTGCCCGTCACTCAGGTATTAGAAACGCAAACCCGAAGTGAGACTGTGAAGGCAGATCTGATAGAGGCCGAGGGTGATGCAGCCATTGCCCGAGAGCGATTGACAGAACTCATAGATATTCGGGGGTTCCAACTTATGCCAATTGCAGAGAGTGTAGTGCTAACCGCCAGTGTGACTGCAGTGGAGGATGCGGTTGAAAGGGCGCTTCGAAACAGTCCGTCAGTGTCTGTTGCAGAGGAGGGGTTAAAAGCCGCTGATTATGGTGTGAAGCGCGAGAAGGGTGGTTTTTGGCCTGAGGTGAATTTAGTGATTAGCGATCAATATTCTGACGTAGGCTTTGACAATCTCACGTCTCCTCCCCGCAACGTCGAAAGCGTCGCTATATCGGTGAATTACCCTTTACTTGCTGGCGGTGCGCGTATGGCAAAAATCCGCGGTGCTAGGGCGGAGTACTACACGGCTAGAGAGGAGCTGGAGAGAGTCAAGCGTGCCACAGAGACTCAAACACGCTCAGCCTGGGTCAAGCTTTCCGCCGCAAAAAAACGCATTGCTGCTGCGCAGAGAGCTCTAGAAACGTCAGATGTCAACGTTTCAGCTGCCCAAAAATCGGTGAGGGCCGGCACAGCGCGCGTCACTGACGTTTTGGTCGCTTTGGCTCAAAGAACCCGGGCTCAGAGAGATCGAGTTTATGCTGAGCAGCAGCATGTGATGGCTTGGTTGGAGTTGGAGCTAATAACAGGCAATGCACCCCGGAGCGTCGCTCCGATTTTGTCTGACGCGTTACTCAACAGAGGCTCCGTGTCGGCGCTGCAGGTAAGTCAGTGATTAAGGACGCCATCCAAATGGAGGTAACAAGGGCGACGTTGGCATTTGATAAAACTGAGGACCGCATTAGCCTCGCTTGCGCTTTTAAAGACCATGACAACGTCATACTTTGGCTAACGGCGCGACTAGCGCGCCAGCTCGTTCCACATCTGGTGGAGTTAACTGCTCAGCTTCCTGCAAACCATAGTGCATCTAGTCAAGACGAAGTAGTTGCCGAACGAGGTTTAGAGACCGGCGGTTCATTTGCTGACGAGGTCCCGGAGGGAGAGGCGGGGGAGATCCAGAAAAGCCGAGCAGCTGAACCCCCGGTGATAGCTGAGGCCGGCAGTCCCTCTAGGGTTGTCACTGCAGTTGATGTCACTAATAGCCCCATGCTCGTAAAGCTTGGTTTCCGCGATGATCAAGGCGATGCAGCCGTGTTGCTCTCACTAGAGCACTTGCAGTTGGCCCAGTGGCTAGAAGGAGTCCGGCAATGCTTTGTTCAAGCAGGTTGGCCAATGGATTGTTGGCAAGATCCTGTTGGCACGGACCCCACCGGCGCCGCTACGCAGCGGGTCGCTGTGCATTAAGCACCTATGTGTGATGGGTGAAAACGGACCAAAAGTGGTAATGGGTGCTGACCCATTATTGCAGTCGGCCACTGGCATCGGCACGTATACCCGAAACCTTGCCCGGCATCTAAAAAGTGAGAATCTTACGGAGGACTTGAAGCTTTTTGCGAACGGCGTCTTTCTATCCGATGATGTGAATCTGCATATTGGTGAATACCAGGATAACCCTCTTACCGAATCCAACGTTAAGAAACGAGCTGCTAGAGCTCAACTCATCAACTCGCTCGCTCGCTTGCGTCCGTGGTTTTCCAAGAGACGTTTGGCCGTAGGTTTGTTTAATAAGGCTGTTCCTTTGATCGAGCAAGTGAGATTGCGGCCGTTTCGTGATTATGTTTTTCACTCGCCGAACTATGTACTCCCTAAATTTTCAGGGCCAAGTGTCGTCACGATCCACGATCTTTCCATTCAGCGTTATCCAGACTACCACCCCCCAGAGAGAGTCAAATTTCTAGAAGCACAAATTGCAACTGCGGCGGAAGGAGCGACACATCTCATCACTGACTCTGTTTGTGTGAGGGAAGAGGTCATTAAATATTTTGGTGTAGACGAAT
>MDSZ01224989.1_pt1 | contig 16529 bp, 22 predicted proteins | sample 811201 | NCBI WGS metagenome assembly MDSZ01 (sample SAMN05326647, study PRJNA326480) | marine metagenome | isolation source: seawater | place: Indian Ocean: North | collected 2010
AAAGGTAAAAAATCAAAACGTAATAATTAATATAAATTTACTTCTATAAGAGAGAATATAATTGCTAATATCATAATAAACAATCCGACAAACAGCATCCTTTGGTCTCTAGTAAGTATATTCATTAATTCCTTCACAAAAACTAAGTACTTTGTTGCTAGATTGTTTAATCTACTTCCTGGGGCGTAATTTGTATTTGAAACATTAGTATATAAGATAAGAATTTCATCTACAACTCCGGTGAGAGTACTGTTTGATTTTTTAATTAGTTTATCGACATTATTAAAATCAATAGTGACATCACTTACAAGATCGTCTTCGTTATCCTCCATTTTTTCTACAAGTTCGGCATGATATTCGCTTATTTTTTCATCTTTAATTGCGTTTTTGGCGTCAAAGACTTTCTTTTTTTCATCTTCTTCATCAAATGGTTGTGAAAAATCAATTGTTTCTCTAGCAATTCTTTCTCTCTCAGCTTCGTCTATTTCTGACAGAAATTCCTCTATTTTTTCCTTTATTCTGTATTGTTTGAAAAGATTGTTATTTGTAAACTGTAAAGTAGTAGTATCTATTTGTATAAGTTTAATTTTTATAAATTCATCGCCATTTTCGTCTCCGCTTGCATAATCTTCCTCTAAGTCTCGCGCATTTATGTAATTAAAATGCTCGAAAAGAATGGCTAAACCAATAACGTCTTTTATTTTATAATCATAATATCTTTGATTTACTAGTAAATTTTGTAAATTTTCTTTTATAGAATCAGGGAGCAAATTATCTAGTCCTAATGAAGTAATTATCTTATAGTGTTTCTTATTAAGCGTCTTTTCTTTGAAATAGTATTCCATTCCCAGATTCACAAAAGAGTCGATTCCAAATAAGGAATTTCTAAGTTCCTTATTACTTTCTAAATTTTGATAAGTGACTTTTTCTCTATTAATGAGAATTACCATATCTTCCGGTGTTAATAAATAAATTGGAATAAGTTTTGATAAAGTGTGTGCTTTTTCACTATACGCCCAGTTAGTAGTTTCAATTTCATCATCTGACTGATTTCTGTAGTATTCGATGTAATTTTTTAAACTGAATATATCAGTAATACATTTCTCTCTCAATATAGTTCGCATATCATTTTCATTTATCTTAAATAATGCATCAAACAAAAACCCCAATTCCTTAAAATTTTTTAAACTTACCTGTAATGATTGATCGCCAGTACACTGAAGCGTTGGCGTATATTCGGTAGTTGTTGTAGGGGTTACATTATTCTGAAACTTTTCAACAGAATTTCTAACAAGTGTAGCAAAATAAATACCAGTAATTCCTAGCAATAAGTATACAGAGACCCCTTTATTTAAATTGTAAAAAATTGTAGTTAGTGAGAGCGTCATTAAAGAAAAAAACGCTATATTACTTTTTATTGATAAAATCAAAAATATTAAGAACAAAAATATTAAACTAGATTTTACCTTAGTATCCATATCTATTATATTAAAATATAAATAAATTAATAAATTTACCTTTAATCAATATCAATCTGGGAAAGAAACATCCGTCTACAACAATATCTAGTTAAACCAAGTGTATCCATCGCCTGTCCCTCAGGTGTCTTTACTATATTATTTGAATCTACTGTAATAATTGTGTCAGTATTCTCTTGTCCGTTTTCAGTCTTGATTTCCTTTACAAGTTCAAGATACTTGTTATATTTGTCACCTACAACCTTTCCACATGTGAAACATCTTACTGGTATAATCATTATATGTTATAATATGTTATAATAAATAAAGAAATATTTAAATCAATTTTACTTAAAAAAATAAAAATAAAAATAAAAAAAGAGATAATGTCTGAAAAGTCTTTAACGGTTTCCGCTTTGGAATTTTTAAATTCGTTATTTGCGAAAAGATCAGAGAAAAATTCAATTCTTGATCCATTAACATGTATGGCGAGATTAGCTATATTACAATTTAAAGAATTAGGTACTAAAATAAGTGTTGGAAACAACAAAATATCATATAACAATCCCGATTTTTTACAGGGTCCTACAAGATGGACTTTAGGAGATAATAGAGAAGATTTACATAATGTTTATAATCCAATTAAAAAAACACTTCTATGGTACAATATTCGATCACGTGAAATTCGAGGACTTTGTGAATACGCTGTAAAAGGAATAAAAAAGTTAAGGGCGTCATATAATATTAATTCTACTATTAATCACACTTTAAATTTATATATTTTAGAAATTGAATCAGCTATAGATAAAATAGAATGTGCCAATAGTAAAGTTGATTACTTAAATACTCATGAAATTGATAATACAAATTCTCTTCAAAAATTTTTTACTGAATTATGGACGAGACAAGAAATTTTTATTGTATTTAATTTATTAAAAGAAATCGAATTGTCTTACAACTGTGATGATGAGTTAAAATGTGAAGCTCTTATACACGCGTTAGACAAAATTTTAGAATTGAAAGAATTAAATGTTTACACGTTCATTACAGAAAGTTCTACAGTTTTGGAATAAACTTATTCAGTTAACGGCATCTGTAACTGCATCTGTAACAGCATCTGTAACGGAATCTGTAACGGAATCTGTAACGGCATCTGTAACAGCATCTGTAACGGCATCTGTAACGGCATCTGTGCTTGAACCAGTTACTGAACCAGTTACTGAACCAGTTACTGAACCAGTTACTGAACCAGTTACTGAACCAGTCCCCGTCGATGTAGTAAGACTTTGCGTTGTTTCTGGAGGAACAACAGTACATACTTCTGGTGGTAATTCACTTTCGTAATGCATTTTTAAAGATGTTATAAATGTTAGCGCCATAGGTCTAGATGTAATATTCATGAAATCAACTCTTGATAATCCTGTACCAACCGAAAATAACCCTAATTCATGCAGTTCGAGTAATTTACTATCAAATTTTTTTATTATAATTATTGGTGATACTTCCTCATTTATCACAGTTTCAATAATTCCATTATGTTCATGATCTCTGGATTCTTTAAAACTAACAAATTGTTCGTAATTAAAATTTCTTATTAAAGTATCTGTCAACCCCATATTTTCATCATTTTCATCAAGTGGTGTAAAATAGTCATTATACACATCAGACACAGCACTATCATTAGGACATTCTTCGGTGTTATTTGTAATAACTATAACTACAAACTTATTACAAAAATATTCGCGATCAGTTATTTCATCTGCATCGTCTACAGATGTTGTTGCTACAGCTACTGTACTATCTGGATCTACACATGTATTATCAAAATTTTCTCTTAAAGTAAATGAATAATCAAATAAAAGGTTTAAAAGTATAATTATATTAATTATACAGAGTAATAAAATCGTAATTTTTTTATAACCCATATTATTAATAATGATACATAATAGTTTTCAGCTTAATAAAAAATTAGAAAAAATGGAACAAGAAATTAATGAATTGAAAATTAAAAATTCTGAACTTACTGATAATATATTTTTAAAAGGTGATAAGTTTATTGAACTGACACATAGACTAAATAATTTGTCACTTGAACTAGTATCTGTTAATGAAAAGTTAGAAAACACACTTGAAAAATTACATCACCAAAGATTAAGTCTATGCGATAATGGAGTTGACTATTCTATGAGTACTGAAGTAGAAAATTTTATAGAAATAAATGGATTTCAAAAATATACAGAAAGGTTTAAATATTTAGGAATACAAAAAATAGAAGACTTTTTAATATTAAATACATACGAACTAAATGAGAATGGTGTTTTGTATGTAGACGCCAAAAAAATAATTGAAAGCGCTAAAGAATCAGTTGAAACTAGTGAGGTTATGGTATAAAATTTGTTTAATATTTAAATCTTTATTTAGCTAATTCTGTTTCTACAAAATTACTTAATGTTGATGAATCTGGACCTCCTGTATATTTTACAGGATCGCTTGTAGGTGTTTTTCTAAATAAAATAGTAGGTAAAAATCGTACCTTGTTGTCACTGCACTGCTGTCTACCATCGCCAGTTCTATCATCGCAATCATGTTTTATAAATTCAACTCTACCTAAAAATACAGCCTCTGTACCGTTGAATACTGGAAGCATTCTGCGAGAGTGACCACACCAATTTGTGTAGTACATAGATAATGAGGGTGTGTGCTCTGTAAATCTTTCTAATCTTTTTAAATTCATATTTTTATTTTGTTTGTAAATTAGGAATACTGCTACAAAGATTACTATAATTATTAAAATAATCTCAATACTCACATAGTCCATTTTCAAATCTAAACATTTTGGTGCTACTTTTCTTGCCATATATAATTTAATTACAAATTAATTACAAATTAATTATCTATAAAAATTCATTTAAAAAAAAATAAACATAATTTATTATCATAAAAATGCCAGAAAATACTGTTGTCGCTGAAACTACAAATATAGGTAGTGAATTAGTTAATAATGAAACAAGTACTGACCCTGTAGAAAGTGTTGAATTAACTCCCGTAGTCAAAGAAACACCTGTTCAGAGCGAGACACCAGTTAAAAAGGAACGTGTTAAAGTCGATTTTACCACAGATATTGCTAGTAAAGCCTTAATTGAATCTATAGCACCAGTTATGGATGATTTCAAGATTGAAAATCTCCTAGAAGTACTTCCTCAAATTATCCAACACGTCCAGACATTTAAAAATTTGACAGGTATTCAAAAGAAAAATATGATTGTAGCTATGCTAAGACACCTTGTTGATATTACTGATGGACCAGGCGATGACGAACTATGGGATCCTATTATTAAAAGATTGCTTCCTGGAATGGTAGACATGTTAGTTAAAGTAGACCAGGGAAAATTAAAATTAAACACTAATCCATGTAGAAGTGTTCTAGGAATCTTTAGTTGCTGTCGTCCGTGATTACATCCCAATCTGATTCATTAGATAAAATAGAGACGTCTGAAACAGGGGATAATAATTCTCCTGTAAATGTGTTAAGAATTGTTTTTTCATTTATAGTAGCTAGATTTCTTTCTGGTATTATATTCTCATTTTCATTTTTAGTTACAAATATTGGACCATTTACTGTTTCCAATACCAACTGTTTGTCTATATCTATAACTACATCTCTATTATATCTTGATGAATAATCGGTATAATTGTTATTATAATAATTTGTAGGTCGGTGTCTTCTGTCATTAAAAGTAGAATTATATTTAAATTTTAAATCCTGGCAAATTTCAACACATTTCATGTAAAGAATATTCATAATTTCAAGACAGGTAAGCATAGCAACACTATTATTAAATAATATTATATTTTTTTATAATATTATATAAATGGGTGCACAATTATCAAAAACAGGTGAAAGAGATCAAGTAAATTTAGAAAGAATAGTTGATAATACAAATAAAGAATTGGGTGATTTAGATCTTTTCGAGCAGATAGAATTTAATGCCGCTGGCGATGAAATAAATAACGCACAAAAACTATACATAACTTCTATAGAATTGGGTGATTTATTTGATAAAGCTTATTCGAGATCTATAAAAAATTTAGACAAACATATCAAACTTAATAATTTACAGTTTAACTATAAAGAAAAAAATAAGGTTATAATTCAAGACCTTAAAAACAAAATTAGAATTCAAAAAGAAGAATTAAAAGAAAGTAAAGAATCTAATTACAAAAATATAAGAGAAACTGCTGATATAATTAATAAAACTAGAGACGAAGATAATTCTAGAAAGTACTTTATAATAATTTTAGTAATTGTTATTTTGGTTAATCTTGGCATAGGTGGTTTATTTGCCAAAAGAAAAATGGATTTGGGGCAATTTACTTTAAATGGACCATTTTAATTTTAAGAATTTAAATATCTGTATCATCTTCCTGGAATGTCAACTCCTTAAGTGCTATTCCAAACCACTTAGAACCGCTCTTTGGCGCGCCATACTTTTTACTAATGTTTGTCTTGATATCTTTTCTTTTTGGCATAGTGATATTAGTTCCAATATTCTTTGGAAACCAATCCTGGTATACTGCGATAATATCATTAAGTGTAATTCCTACTGAACTATTATCAGTAACAACAATACATTCATCGAAGAACTGTGTGAAGTAATCGCTCTCATTCTGATATTCCTTAGTGAATTTCTTAACCTCATCTGGTTCATAAATACCATATTCACGGAACTTTGTAAATTCCTTAAGAAGAATAAAGATGAACGCTTCTTTCCAGTTTTCCAACTTACTGTCTAGATCTTCATCAATCTGAAACTGACAAGGATCATTCGGATCTGGATTGTCTGTGAATACTGAGGTAAACTCAACGGCACGAACACGACGCCAAGTACCACGGTCACTAGACTTAATATCTGGTAGAATATTACATGTCAAAAGCATCTTGAATTGTGGTTTAAATTCCACCGGTTCACAGTACATCTTACGCGCCATAATTGTGTCACCACCAGTCAATTCCTTCATCAGACCTACATTAATCGTTTCATCACCTTCTGGTTCCTGAAGACAAGCAAAACGCTTACCCTGTGTTGCTGCTAGTGCTGGTGAAGCACCTTCCGCGCGTCCACGCTTTTGAGTAATAAGTGATACTGGCAGGGTACAAGCATAATCACCAATACACTTCCTAAGAAGTTCAATCAACTTACTCTTACCATTACCACCAATACCAGTCCAAATATGGAACTTCTCTGAGTGAATTTCACCTGAAAGGAAACTAGACAAGAGTCGTACTACATACTTTCTGACATTTTCCTTTGTAAGTACCTGGTTCAAGAACTGATTGACTTCATCAATTGTTTCATCGTCTTCATCAAAATCTGAGTAGTAAATACCTGTTGAAAAACTACAGTAATCCTCTGGATTACCATCTCTAAACAGATCCGCCTTGAGGTCATAAACACCATTTTCGAAACACATAATGTTTGGATTTGCATCAAGTTTCTCTTCAAACTTCTCTAAATAGAACTTCTCCGCACATTCATCAAGTAGCGCCTTTTTGAAAGAAGTCTTCTTGAGAGAAGTGATGACCTTTGAAACCTTATTACTCTTATCAATAATCAATTCCTTATTACTAGGATTTGTTTCCTTGAGTGCCTGTTCGTTGAGACTGTTTTGAAATTCCATATAAATATTCACAATTTCATTTGAAATTTTAAGTCTAAGAGAAACACCATCATCTGTAATTCTCCAGCGATGATTCTTAAATTCATACCATCTCTTTTTCCCTACACTAGCACAAATATAATCACCCTTGTAACATTTGTAAATTACCTCGGCAATATCTGAATGAGTAAGTGAAAGAGACTGAATAAGTGAACTATGAAGACTCTTATTCTTAATCTGCTTAAACTTAACTGGATTATCCTCCTTTCCCCATAGGCAAAGAGAACCCATAGCAAGTCCTTGATTATCCATGTTTGACCAGATATTTTCACATTCACCCTCTGTGTACTTGCTTGAAGTTTTACTGAAATTAATCCAATCCTGAAGAAGTCTGTCATCTATATTGTGAAGGCAGAATCCAAGATTCAACCAAAGTTCATAATCATCCCTTCTGCGTGGATTCAGAATAGTAATGATTTCCTGTGCCATTTTGAATTCTTCATTAGTTGCATGCTTTTTATTAACAGGAGATCTACGCTTTTTTACATTATTCATTTTCTTTTTTGTTTTTTCTTTATCCGGAATTTTTATTTCTTCAATTTTTCCTATTTCTTCTTCAGAATAATTATAGACGTACTTTCTATCAAAATTCCTAACAGAAAGTAGTCTAAGAAGTTCTAAATTTGTAAATTGTTCTACCTTAGTTTTAAGCATGAGTAGATCCGGTTCTTGTCCCGCTTCAAGTTGCTTGCTAAGAGACATAGGGGAATTATCATCACTATAAATAAAGTTGTAGTTAATAACCTGTGTCAAACGATATGCCATATTGTGCGGTTTTCTACTACCGTACATTTGCCAATTGTTTTTGTCAATTACACACTTATCGAAAATATCATCAATCTTGTTTGTACAACCGATTTCTTTGAAAAGTGCCTTCATTTTCATATTGTTTATGCACTTATACCTCACGGCAAACTGAAGTTTAGGTGTCACTACAGAAAAAGGCATCATTATATGAAGTCCGTCCTTTGTAAGATTCTTTTCTTCCAGATACTTTGGTCTCTGTTTTTCCATAATAAAACTAGTCAAATACTCAGGTGGAATATCTACAATACTGAGTAGTTCATTTGTAAAAATTTTAAGAAATTCCTTAATAAACTCAGTAGTGTAAGGGTGTTCATCAAGTTTTCCAGCAAACCGGAAATCAAGGTCAATAACAATTGGACCTAAATTATCTATGTGTTTTTCTGTAAGATAAGCTTTATTATTTTTATTAAATACATAGTCATTATACAATTCTAGAAAGGTTTCAGTCATATCTTCTGGTATAGCGTATGAAGCGCCATAAACTCTTTTTCGGGGATCCTTAATTAACTGAGGTTTTGGATCACCGATTGCGGTGTGTGTGTACTCTTGTTCTGTAGTTTTTACGTGTTTTCGAAGAAAGTCAGTAAGGTCTCTAAAACTGGCTGGGAGAGACTTTGGCATTTTCTAATATTAAATACTCAACAAAATATTTAAGTAAAAATAAAAATTAAAAAATCAATTTTATATGTAAATTATAAGAAAAATGTGTTAAATAAACAAACTATTTGCTACATAACTATAAGAAATCTTAAATTGATTTTTATTTTCATTTAAGACTTTTTTTAACAAGATTATAAAAAGAATTTATTATGTCCCATAAAGCCGTGAAAAGAATTTTAAATGATATTAAACAGTACAAAAATAGCGACCTTAAAGAAAATGGAATATATATTATTTTCAACGAAGACAATATTTTCAACATTAAAGCTATGATTGTAGGTCCGAGTGACACTCCATATTCCTATGGTTACTATTTCTTTGATATAAATTTTCCTAATAATTATCCTATAAAAAATCCTAAAGTAGATTTCTGTACTCTTGATGAGCGTGTACGGTTCAATCCTAACCTATATAAAGGAGGAAAAGTGTGTCTTTCAATTCTAGGAACTTGGAGTGGTCCTGGTTGGACTTCAGTAATGACACTAAATACAGTTCTTCTTTCACTTCAAACACTTCTATGTGAGAATCCTGTAAATAATGAACCAGGTCTAGAAAATATTATGAGAGACGACGCAAGAGCGGTTTCCTATAACAATCTTATTACATATTATAATTTTGAAGTGGCTATGCTAAAAATATTTATGAAGATGCCTGTAAGTTTTGAGGATTTCCGTGACGATTGTGTTAAAGAATTTTTCAAAAATTACGACGCAATTAAAGATAAACTACATGCGTTACTGTCTTCCGAGTACAATAACAAAGAGTATACTTCAAAATTTTTTGGAATGCACTGTCGAATGGAATACGGACAGTTAATCTCATACTTTGAAAATGAATACAAGTATCTTCTGAATGATTACGAACGGATAATTGAAGAAGAAGAACGCAATAAAAATTTATCTACAGATGACTCTGGCGCTGGCGCAGCCTCTGGTACTACTGAATGCCCAGAAGAGGAGTTGCCTATGAAGACTGGTAAAATTGACTCAGCAGTACTTAATTCAAACCGAAAATGCCCATACGATGCAGCGTCATATTATCATGTGGATGACAAGGAAGAGGGTCTAGATGGAAAAATGTGGGTTGTAAAGCAACGAACTAATGGTGTTAAATACTGGAAAAGAATGGTGTTAAATACTGGAAAAGAATGAGACTGTTAATTAATTCTTCTTTTTACCTAAATACCTAGTTTTATTTTTAGTTTTACGCCTAGGTTTACGTTTATTATTTTGTTTCTTTTTCCTTTTTCTTGTACGACCAAGTAAACTATTTGATCTATCTTCTAATAAAACTAGTGGTTCAATCTCTCTTGAAGTAGAAACACTTAACTGATTATTAGTCACCGTTTGATTGTTTTTTAATAAAAAACCGGTTTTTCTTTGAGGTGCTGAAACTTTATTTGACATTATTATTTATAAATTAATAATATATTTTTTAATAGTCGTAAGATTCAACTTCTTCAGCGTAATGATGATTATAACCTTCTATACAAAGTTCATCCCACTTAAAATTTTGAATTTTTGTTTCCAAATTTGTGTAATTATATGATCCTACCCAAGCACCACCGTAACCTCCCTCTTCAATCCATATATTTTTGATATATACTTCCTGATACTTACAAAGTAAACTTTCTAGAAATTGATAATCAGGTTGGTTTGGAGTCCATGTTTTAAGGATTATTCCTCTTTTACACATTCTAGTGATTCTATTATCTGGATGAGATTCTAGTAATGGTTTTATTTCATTATTGTAAATTAGTTTTATTGTTTCTTCACCAGAAGCAATTTCAATTTTGTTCCAGCAATCGTTAGGCATTTTTAAAATATTAATGTTATAAGTTTTTATTATTTAAGTAATAAAATTGATTTAATAAATAATTATCTATATATAATACAGAAATATGGACAATTTATTCTGCAAAAAATGCGATAATATGCTTGTAACAAGAATTGAAATTGTAGACGCAAAAGGACCATCAGGTGTTGGAATTGACTCTGATGAAGAAAGCGGAAGCGATTACGAAGAAACCAGATTAGTTTGTTATTGTCGTCAGTGTAATTACTCAATAGAAAATACTGAGACTACAAAATCAGTATATCATAATAATTATAATATGGATAATGTAAAAAGAAATCATCTTGTAAATAAATTTACAGCGTATGACTCAACACTTCCCAGAGCTCTTGGGATTAAGTGTCCTAATGCTGGATGTCCCGCAAAAAAAGCAGATATTAGATACATCAAATACGATGAAGACAATATGAAATACATTTATATATGTCTAGACTGTCATAAATCCAACATAGAACCTCATATTTGGTAATTAATACATCATTATTTGTTTATCGTCTAATTTATAACCCTCTTTAAAAAATATATGTCTATTGTCATCCTCAAGTGAAAAGTCACTAGGTCTTATTATACTCCAATCTGTATTTTCCACTAATACTCCTAATTGTTGATAAATATAACCGATTAATGCCGAACAGAAAAATCGCTTGTCTTTCCCAAACTTAAAAGTTGGGTCAACACGGAAAAATGCTTCAATCCAATCAACTGGATTAAGGTCATATGGTTTAGCGTTAGTTTTTTTATACACTTCAATAACATTTTCACTACTAAAAGTTTCATTATACTTTGATTCAGGTTCACAAATAATTCTTCTTAGATAAGCGTGTCCTGGATTATTTTTAAATGCTTCTTCCAAGGGTGTAATTTGGACCCCCAATTTAATCTTTCCATCTGCTGGGTCAGGTTCTCCTTCCCAACTAGACTCATAAAGAAAGTACCCCTTTAACTTAGGGTCTATAAAAACCGGATCCTTTAATACCATACCGATATGGTTATAATCACTATTAGTAAAAAGTTTAATTAATTTATCAAAAAGTGAAAAAATCCCACTATTATCTGAACTAAAAAGAATTAGATCACCGGTTTTTAAGTTTAATAGATCAAGATTTAAAGACTCCATTTTACTTAATATATAATATTATATTAAAATAAATGACAGAAACATCTGAATCTGGTAGAAAATTAAATAGAAACTTGGGTAATCCAGTTGATAATTTTTTTGTAGATATAAATGAAGAAATAAATCCTTACTACAAAAAATTAAATTTTACACCAAATATGCTTACTACATTTTCACTATTGTTTACTATTTTTTCTGCGTATCTTTTTGTAATAGATTATAGGTTTTACGCTGCGTTTTTCTATATGGTAGGTTATTATTTTGACTGTGCTGATGGTAATTACGCAAGAAAATATAAAATGGTAAGTAAATTTGGTGATTTATACGATCACGTTACTGACTTGATAAAGATAGTAATTTTCCTTGTATTACTTTATACTGAATATAAAGATAAAACTAGATTTACTAATTTTTTCATTATATTTGTTGTTTTATCATTTTTAGCCACAGTTCATCTTGGTTGTCAGGAAGCGTTATATGGTAAATCTTCAGAATCTATGTTTTTAAGATTAACTAAGTTGGTATGTATAGACCCAAAACATATTAATGTCACCAGATTCTTCGGAACTGGTACATTACAACTTTTTATTGCAATAATACTGATATTTTATTAATTATTTAAATTGAAAGTTTTTTTATTTAAATATTAATTAATATTAAGAATATACTATGGACGATTTTGGATTAATTAACTATCTCGAAGAAGAACCTGTTGAGGAAGAAACACAAGTGGGTGTTAAAGATAATCTTTACCACACCCATATTGATGTGTTGAAAAATTATGATTTAATGAAAAAGTCTAACCAAACAAAAAATAAACTCACTAAATACGAAATTACAAAAGTTATTGGTGTTAGAAGTGAAATGCTAGCTGCTGGTGCAAGACCTCTCGTAAGTGTTCCTAAACATGTCACAGATGTACAGAAGATTGCTGAAATGGAACTTGAGCAGCGTAAAATTCCATTTATAATTCGCAGAGAGATTTCTGGAGTTTATGAATATTGGAAGATTGAAGATATGATAATCTGACCTATTCAATCTTATGGATTCAATAATTATTTTTCTTTTTAATATTTATGATGATTATAGTAGCAATCTTGATAATACTAATTATTATTATGGCGATTCTAGTAATTAAAAAATATTTATTTAATAATAAAAAGATGACACTACAAAATGTGTACAAATTAGAAAAAAAGGGTAAACTGATGTATAAAAGTGTTGTGCTTAGCGACATAATTAAAAATTACCCGAAAAAAGTACAGGGATTGACTTTTGGTTACATCTGTCCTGGCGCCATGAAAACTGTTGAGTATCTAAATAAAGTTTTACGCCAAATGCCTGAAGGAAAACAAAAAATTAAGGTTAGGAAAATCACCGGTGAAATTAAAACTTTAACCGATTTCCAATTTTTTGTAGAAATATTTGTAATATACAAAAAATATATAGAAAAATCTGTAGGGGATAAAATGGAGACAATTATCAAAAAAGATGGTTGTCCTATATCCGAATTAATTACTGATAGAATTACGGTGCTTTTTGGAGAATTGCCAGTTAAAATTAAACGGGGATTACCTGATGATTTTTATCACATAAGACATAACACCTTAATTTGTAGTAAAAATAAAACATTAGCTAATAAAAGAATTGAACTTTTAAAGTCAATTTATGGAAATACTGAAAACTTTGTAAATATATGTGATGGAAAAAGGGATGGTGTCTCTGGATGTAGAGACTGTTGTAGCGAAAACTTTAAACAAAATAATAAATATAGGGATTGTGTAAATAACTGCATGAATAGATAATTATTGCTTCCACCTGTTGCCACAATTAATACATGTAATAAATATAGTCATAGCCTCATCAGCACTACGAGTCTGTAACTCATAATAAGTACACTTTCTACTTTTACATCGAGCACATTTAAACTGGTCTGTCATAGCTTCCTGCTTTTCCTCGTAAAGAAGTTTCTCTCTTTTATATTTTTCATCCATCATGCGTTTCCAAATCTCTGGAAAGAGTTCCTGATAACTCATAGAAGCAATATTCTCAATATCAAATTCACCTTGAGTATTTACTTTATCGATAAGTGAGGTATTTTTTATGTAACTCATTTTGTCTAGATTTGAATAGAGTGATCGGCATTTATTAATGTAAATTTTTCTAAAGTGATGATTATCCCAGTTTTGCTGAATTTTTCTGGTGAATGCTGATTTAATACTGTATTTAACAATTGAATCTTCAATCATTTCAGCTTTTTCGGGTGTGACATCTAGATTGACAATTAACTCTATAAATTTTTCACGTGTTTTTGTGAATTCTTCATTCTGAAGTAGTTTATTAATGATTTCGTCATTATTATCACTAATAAGTTCATCAGTTGTATTGTCTTCTTCGTCATTATTTTGTGTTAAACCAAATTCAGTTTCTTCTTCTAAGTCTTCCTCATTTTCACCCTCTTCATCCCCATCCCCATCCTCTTGATCCTCACCATCGTCAGGTTCTTCACCTTCATTATCCTCTTCACCATCTTCGTCACCACTTAAGTCTTCATCTATATTATCTATGTCAATCATATCTTCAGTCTCATCATCTTCTTCACCCTCAGTTTTCTTTATTTGAGGTTCTTCTATATCACTATCCTCCTCATCCTCAATATCTTCTAAAGGTTGTTCTTCTTCATCGCTTAAATTTTGATTATCATTAGAACTATCATTTGAAAGTATCTCTGTGAATTCATCAAGTGTTACTGAGAGCAAATTTTCTTTAGAATTCACCTTTACAAAGAGAACTTCATAGTAGAGATTGATTCCGATGTAACTTTCAAAATTAAAGTTGTTTAGTCTTTCTTTATTTTTCTTAGAAACGTCAGCGTAACCAAATGCTACTATACTGTCACCATCCTCAAGGTCAAGAAATTTATAACCTTTGATTACCTTTTTACTAGGTAATTCAGAAAAATAATTCTTGATAAGTGAATTTTTTATTACTTTAAAAACTGACTTATTAAGTTCCTTTGATGGTAGGACAATTTCTACCTCTCTTGGATTATCGCCACTTTCATCAATTATGACACACTTCACCATATATTCTAAAGTATTATCAATAAGTTTTTAAGTTTATTTATTTCAATTTTAAATTGATGATTATTAACCTAAAAATAAAAAGATAAAAGAAACTAAATGAATGATTATTTGGAAAATATAGTGCAGAATAAAAATATTAATTTTATTAGAATTTACTTTGGAAGTAGAGACACCGAAAGGATATTCACGATGACTGATATAGAAAGAAATCTTCTACTAGAAGAATTTAGAAATTATAGAACTACACAGATAAAATGTAAATATTATCAGGTTGGAAACAAAATTAAGGAAAATAATGACTACTATAAATTAGTCCAAGTGGAAAATGATGAAATTGTCAAAAATAATGTTTTTGATGTAGTTGAAAATGAATTACAATCATTAGTACTTCTATTTGATAAATCAAAAATTTCAAGTCACGAATTTCCATGTAAAAAAGAATACGATATAGAAAATGTCCAGAATAATATAGAAATTGATTATCTAGAAACAATAAAAATAAAATTAATTAATGACTCAAATCTACTAATTGAAATAATAAAGGACGCTTATATTGATAATACTATACGAGAACTAGAAGTTCTTATTAATCAATTGAAAAGTTTGTTTACTGGCAATACCTGTAACTAATATATTCGCCTGAGGTTTCACTTGGCGCTGTAATCTTACATACATCACCACGCTTCATTCCTAAAAACATAGCTACTGGATCGGTCTTCAAGATCAACGGCAACTGATTGTATGAACTTATTTTATATTTTTCAATAAGTTTTTCTTTTTCTTCGGACGTGATAACATTATGTTCTGGAACTATCTCGTGATCTAAAATGTTTGTAATCAACTTATCAATCCAAAACATTTGTACGAAAACTTTATGTTCGTTAAACAGAGCTGTAAGTTGACTTTCTATAATAGTGTCTTGACCGGATGCTTTCCCTACATTTCTATCCTTTGTTACAATTATGAATGTGTCACCTTCATTTAGGTCCTCATTATCCTTTAATTCAAGAAGTAACGAAGCAATTGTAAGCACTTTAATTTTAGATGAAAATACGTACTTAACAAGTGCCTTGTTACCGTCCTTATTTTTCTCGGTGAGAATATCTAATGGTTGAATTTCGCTGGTCGCTTTAGTTGATTTACTAACACTTGAAGATCTCATAGCTTCAATTTCAACTAGTGAGTAATTCTTATACGAGTCAACATTAAATCCTCGTTTTTCGAGCATTTCTAATATTACCTTTCTTGATTTAAACAATTTTTCTGGATAAAGCATGGTATTGTTATATAAATAAAACTTATTTTTTTTAAATCAATTTTTATTTTAAGAAATACTTATATTATATATGATATGACTGATTATATTGAGGTTTTAAGTAACTCAAGTATTGAAAGTATAGATAATTGTATTATATGCTTTTATCCTTTAGAAAATGAAATAGCCGAACTTACATGTGGACATAAATTTCATTTTGACTGCCTAAAAAATTGGACTATTAAAAATAAAAATTTTTGCTGTATTTGTGACAAGGATAATATTGAAATTAAAAATGTATATAGTTTAGACGATTCTATTACTGAAACTAATTTAGATAATAAAGAAATAGTATCACCTGGTAATAGTGATATTTGTATCGAGAAAGGTGTAAGTGGTAATTTGGGCGAATTATTTTTGTGCTGCAATATACTCTAATATTTATTAGGATACCTTAAAAATAGTCACTATTACCGTTTAAGGCGTCTGTGTAATCAATTTAGGCAGGGTTAGTCGCGGGATTAGTCGCGGGATTAGTCGCGGGATTAGTCGCGGGATTAGTCGCGGGATTAGTC
>MDSZ01251617.1_pt1 | contig 16529 bp, 8 predicted proteins | sample 811201 | NCBI WGS metagenome assembly MDSZ01 (sample SAMN05326647, study PRJNA326480) | marine metagenome | isolation source: seawater | place: Indian Ocean: North | collected 2010
TCAGGAGCTAAATCGATTAACCCACGAATATCTCCCATTCCTAAAAGTCTTGAAATGAATCTATCAGATTCGAATTTTTCTAAGTCAGCAACCTTTTCGCCAGTACCGATATACATTACAGGTGCTCCAGTTGTGGCTACTGCTGAAAGTGCACCACCACCGCGTGCTGTACCATCCAATTTGGTGATAACAATTCCAGTTACTCCTGCAAGATCATGGAAATTTGCAGCTACAGGACCTGCAGATTGACCCACTTGAGCGTCAATAACTAGAAACCGCTCGTTGGCATTAGCAACATCGGAAATTTGTTCTAACTCTACTACCAATTCCTCGTCCAATTTATGTCTACCAGCAGTATCGATTATCACTAAATCTGCTGCTGCATGGGCTTTTAGTCCATTCTTTACAATATCCACAGCGTTTTTGTTATCTGGTTCTCCATAAACTTCGACAGATGAATCTTCGAGAAGTTGGGACAATTGATTGTAAGCCCCAGGCCTGTGAACGTCTGCCTCAATAACTGCAACTCTAACCCCGTGTCTCCTTCTGTACCATTCCGCCAATTTAGCGGTGGTAGTGGTCTTTCCATTACCATACAACCCAACCATCAAAATGGTAGACTGGTGAGGTCTAACCTCCCTTGGAGGCCCTAACAATCTAACCAGTTCTGTATAGAGAATGTTCATTGCATGAGTCTGAAGAGTGATTCCAGGACGTGGTTCTTCATCTCTCATTCGAGATTCTAGTTTTTCAGTAATCTCTTTTGTTTGTCTTACATTGAAATCCGCTTCTTGAAGCGCTCTACGTAAAGAACGGAGCATCTCCTTCAATTCTTCTTCATTCAACTTTCTTCGGCTCTTGAGAATACCAAGGGCGGAGAATATGCCTCTGGATAATCCCTCTAGTGCCATGGAACCCTCCAAAAGCGCATTTGGTTTGAACCCAACGGAAGATTATTCCGGAGGAAATGTCAATTTTAGAATTTCATTTTCCAATTTTGCTTTTACCTGACTAGCTTTTGCTGGCCTATCAAACGGGACTGGATGTTCTCTAGAATTAATGCCGACATAAACAATACCAGCTTCGCTACGTAGAGACAAATCATCTCTTACGATTCCTGGTAAGTGAAGATGAACATCATCTCCATCGGACCATGTACCTCGATGAACTTCTAGTCCTAAACCTATATCGAATGGACCCAACCCCTCTGGTAGAGAAATATCTCCATGTAGCTCCTTACTAATTTGGCGTAAAGATTCAATTCCGTGTATGTCTGAATCCTTCAATTCAACTTCGTGAAGATGTAAGTCAGGTAATTCTTTTTCGAGTTGATTTACATTTGTTCTTTCGTTAATTCTCCTGGTTTGAATAAAGTCATGCTCCAGATCAGGAGTCATACGATTCATTACACACCCAGTTACTGGTAGATTAAATTCTGCAAGTGATTGATAAGCCCTAACAGTTTCGTTTACACCCATTTTTTCTGGAATTGTTACAAGTGTAAATCTTGTAACGTCAGGATTACAAAGAATTCTCCGAACATGTAGAACACGTCTCCTGAATTTCTCCAATTCAGCACGCATTTTCTCTCCTTCTTTAGCACCAAACATCAATGCACGAATTCCACCTGTAAATCTGTGCATTCTGATGATTTTGTCTGCCCATTTTTCGATAATTTCTGGTAACGCAAGGAACCTCAAGGTATGGCCTGTTGGAGCTGTATCGAATACTATGACATCCCAATCTGGATTCTCTAAATGCTTGAGAAGTTCGTCAAAGGCCATAGCCTCATCTAAGCCCGGAAGAACCATTTCCGATGCATTCAGGTCAGGATCTTCCCCTCCAAGCATTGGACCTAGGCTCTCAGTAAGTTTTGGTATGTGATCCGATATTCTTGCCTCAGGATCTAACTCTAGGCCCCATAAATTCTCCACACCTTCAACTTTAGTTGGCTCGGGGCCGAGTTGAACACCTAGACTATCCGATGTACTATGGGCTGGATCACTACTAACAAGCAAAACTTTCAATCCTGAATCCGCTAAACCAACAGCCGTCGATGTCGAAGTTGTTGTTTTACCGACACCTCCTTTGCCCCCGAAGAGTAGTAGCCGAGCCATGGCATGCCCTCAAGATGGGCATATTCAAGTCTTAGCCTACACAATTAACATGAATAGGACGCAACAGGAGCGACAACATGGCAAGCGACATGTGGTTATCTCAAGTCGCTATCATCGTGTCATTAGTTGGAATGAGCCTTGGTTGGCGCGGAGTAATGACTCGCTATTCTGGATTTTATGACTTAACCACTGCTTGGAGCATGATGTTTTGGGGAATATTGATCGGTGGAATTTATGGAAGTTTAGGTGATTCATTCCTACTGTCAATTTACATTCAAAAGGAAGTCCCTCCTTTTGTTAATCTAATCATATGCTTAATGCTAGGTGTAACTGTACACTTGGTTTTGCGAAGAAAACGTGTGAGACGAACTGGTTCTCAGCCAACTACAGGATGGGCACTAGGTTTAGCGGTTGGAGGCATGGTTTCCCTATTCCTTATCTTCAGACTCTTTCAACAATATGCCGTAGGGGTACAACTCATTGGTGTAGTGATTTTAGTCGCACTAATCTCTCCACGGGCTCACGCACTAATTTTCTGTAGACATGGATATGGTATGTTGATGGGTAAGCGATGGAGCATAGTATTGCGTACAAGTTTTTGGACTGCTCTATTACTTACGGCATTGTACAATTCATTCTATTATCCCCTAATTTGGATCTTCATAATCCCACCCGTTCTTTTGGCTGAAAAGAATGCGCATGATTGGGTTTGGGCTGCAGTTCCAAGACCGGCACGAAGGCGTCTCAGAAGAATTTGGTCTGACGCATCTAAAGCTAAACACCAAGAAGAAGAGTAAGTATCTGCTTACAAAAGGCGCTCCGTTGATTTATTTTACTCTTGAAATCGCCTTTTCACTTTTACTGACGGGCAGAACCTTCATGGGGGTGTCGTCTAGCCTCTCTAACAATGGGAACCTGTCCCTTTTGCCGCGCTCAAACCTTACCGGGCGATTCCATCTGCTACAGTTGTGGCAGAGTAATCACTGGTGCTTCCGGTATGGATTCAAGGGTAAAAGGCCAATTTATGCGCTCTCCAACAAGAAGAGCGAAGCATGGAGTCGCACCAAGACATGCGGTGTCGAAAGGTAGCGCAAAACGCAGTGGAAGAAGAAAAAGAAGTAGGATAAATCAACTTGGTTTAGTCGCGTTCTTAGCTTTCATATTTTTCACACCAGAAGCAAGACAATATATTTTGGCAAAATGGGCAGAACTTGAAGAGTACATCATGGAAGGTCTCGCATATGCTCCTGAATACCCGGTAGATGCAGAATATACAGTAGTTCGCACCGTTGATTTATGGAACAATGATAGTGGCGATGGATGGTTGAAAGAATCTATTCCGATACCAATGGACGTAATGAGTAAAGATTCTGCAGTAGCACTAGGATACAATGATGGAACTGAAGAACCTGTATCCATGATTCAAGAAATAATCGATATCGAACTTCGGATAGATGGAGAAACAATAGCGATCCCTCTTAATGGACTTCCATATAAAAGTAAAGATAATGCGGTAACTACACAGCAAAATAGCCTAATTTGGTGGCCTGGAGAAGGTCCATCAGATGACCATTGTTCAATAGAGAGTTGTGTAAGAATTTACATGGATATACCAGAAAATTCCCATGAAACGGTAGATTTCGCAGTTACACTAAAATCCACTAGCCATGCTTGGTGGCATTCCACTAGAGTTGATGGGAAATTAGATGGGAAATCAGAAGGAGTTAGCGTACATAGATCCGGAACATTTAGTGACATTGCTGAACGTGGAGGAGGAATTAAAGATAACAAATTTACCAATCTATATTGGTATGATCGAGGCGGAGTTACATACCAAGATGATGTCTATGGATACATCACGTACGGTTGGGCAATAGATGGCCGCCAAGCATCGGCTCCAACAGTTTATCAGACCGCTGCTAGTATCTCTGCATCCCTACCATCTGATTTGAAAGATAACGCATACGCATATGCTAGGGCTACTTTTGATTGGCTGAATGATAACGTGCCGTACGATGATTTTGCGCCGGGAACCGCAAGAGGAGGTGAACAATGCCTAGTTGCAGGAACAGGAGATTGTGATGAACAATCAAATGCATTCATGAGTATTATGAGAATAAAAGGAATCCCTACATGGTACGTCTTTGGTGCATTGACTGATCCACAGTTCGACAGGTGGGAAGGTCACGCTTGGGCTTACATTATGCTGCCAATGTCTGATGAATGGTGCGAAGATAATGATGTAATATTAGATACCTGTTATGTTGAAGGGGCTGTTGACGTTGTAAATCATAAATGGTTGGTACACACTCCAACTGCGTATATTGACTGGATTGAACCCTACAGTTTCGAAGGTGAAATAACTGGTGGATATTATTCTGGAGGGCATTTCTCCGGAATTGAAAGATTGCGCTCCTTCTCAACCGAAGATTATGATGTCTCAGATGCTACCTGGGAAAACAAATGGTTAGGAGAGAAATTCTAATGCGAGTTATTATTGGCGGAGGAGGCCGTGTTGGTACTGGCCTTGCAGGAGCGCTTAGAAGCGAGGACAAAGATGTAGTTCTTGTAGATAATAATGCAAGAGCTGTAAAAAATTCCCAGGGGATGGATATCTTAGTACTCCATGGAGACATTACTCAGCGACAAAAGTTCATAGAAGCAGGTATAGAGACTGCTCAAGTCTATGTAGCAGCAACAAACTCAGATGAAAGAAACATTCTATCTTGTGCCCTTGCAAAACATGTTCACAAAGAGCAAACCAATGGAAAGAGCGAATTGACCACAATATGCAGAGTAAGGGATCCAATGTTCTTGGAGGAACACAAGTCTGGTAAATTATCAAAATGGGCAGGAGTTGACCATGTAGTTCACCCTGTGGACGGGGCTATTGAAAGGCTGATGTCCGGTTTGAGATCTTCTTCCCTAACTGAGGTAATACCCTTCGAAGCCGATGCCTACATTGTAGAATTGGATGTTAAGGCTGAAGCCGGCGGAGTTGTACATAGGACTCTTCGCGATTCTGGAGCAAGGGTTGAAGGCGGCATGCCACTAATTGTGGGGCTGAAGAGAGATGGGGAGCCGGGAAGAGTACCAACTGCCGATGATCAAATCCTTCCAAAAGATAAACTCGCTATTGCAACAGCAGGTGAAGCTTCTTTCAATAGAATTCTTAGAATATTTGGCCATGAACAAGTCGATTTCCCCACTCGTCCTAGAGTTGTGATTTTTGGAGCGGGTCTAATTGGTACAAGATTGGCAAAAGCCTGGTTAGAATCAAATGCGATAGTTACAGTTGTTGAAAGTGACTTAGAAAAAGCAAATATTCTAGCTGGTTCTGATCTTGGAAATCACAAAGATATCGAAATTATACATGGAGACCATTTGGATAAGGATCTTCTTTCCGAAATTGAAATTTCATCACAGGATTTGGCGATTTCAGCTTTGAATAATGACCATGAATCAATTGCAGCAGTTTTGCTTGCTAGTGATTTAGGTGTCGAGAGAACCGGTTTAATCCTCTACGATGCAGACTTGGTGAATGTGGTTCGAAGAATGGGAATTACATTTTCCGTTGACCGAAAGAGAGTTGCAATAGATACAATATTGGCAAAAATTCACTCTGAATTGCCCGGGCCATATGCAGTTCTTTCCAGCGTTCCAGATGTCATTGGGATATGCTTACCCGTAAATTCAAACGTAAAATTTGCTGGAAAAACTATTGCTGATGCAGGATTACCGGAATGGTGTAAAGTCGCATTTATTCAAAGAAAGAACATACACGATGAGTGGGAAACTATGCGACCATCATCATCCAAAACACTACTGGAAGAAGACAGACTGACCATCTTCTTACCGCCAGATAGAGTTGATGATTTGGAGAAGAAGTTCAAGGTGTGAACAAAAAATGCGTCGAGACGTTTTATCGTTAATCGTCGGATGGACGATGTTGGCAATGCTGATTCCATTGTCATTCAGTTTCCTAGTCACTTGGTGGCTGGATGGTTTCAATACAGCATCAGTATCTTTCCTAATACCATTATTCTTTTCAGGATTTATTGGACTCGCCCTTTTGAGTATTGGAGTTCGTTCTGATACAACAGAGAGGCTCAGAGACAGGGAAGCTTTCGCAGCAGTTGCCCTTGCTTGGCCTGTAGCAGTATTAGTAGGTAGTTTGCCCTTCTGGCTAGGTGGGGTCTTCCATGGACCTTTCACTGATGGTTCTACAATGTCAGATATCGGCCGTGGTTTCGTTAATTCATGGTTTGAATCAATGTCTGGTTTTACAACTACTGGTGCAACTGTAATTGAACATTCAATGAGCCCAAACTGCATACCAGGAAGTACACCTGACTGCATTAACGCCCAACCTAAAGGGATTCTAATTTGGCGCTCCCTCACACAGTGGCTTGGTGGAATGGGAATAATTATGCTTGGGCTAATGTTACTTTCAAGGGTATTGGGCGGAGGAATGGCACTCGCAAGAGCAGAATTAACTGGACCATCATTATCACGACTACGGCCAAAATTACAGGAAACAGCACTTGCACTTTGGACAATTTACATCATTCTTACCGTCATCGAAATTATTCTACTTTGGTTCTTAGGAGGCATGACGATGTTTGATGCCTTCAATCACGGCCTAACTACTATGCCTTCTGGAGGATTCTCCACACACGATGCATCCATAGCATACTACGACAGTTTTGTAGTGGAATCGATAATAATCTGTTTCATGTTCCTTGCTGGAGTTAACTTCACACTGATATGGTTAGCTTGGGAAAAGCAGTGGGACAAGGTTTTTGCAGATCAAGAAGGAAGAAGTTATGTTTTGGTAATTACTGCTACAACACTGTTTGTTTTCATTGCATTAATGTCACAGGGGAGTCGTATTGATGAGGGATTCTTTGATTCTCTATTCACTGTAGTTTCAATTGGTACTAGCACCGGTTATACATCGACTGATTACATGCTTTGGCCGGTTGTAACTCACATTTTCTTATTCTTGTTGATGATTGTTGGTGCTTGTGCAGGATCTACTAGCGGTGGACTGAAATTAATGCGAGTTAAATTAGGTCTGAAAATTGCTTGGAGAGAAATTGGGAGAATAGCACAACCAAAGCGAGTTGTTCGAATTCGAATGAATAACGAGGTTGTCGATAACGAAAGATTAGGTTTGATAGTTGGTATGCTCTTCGTCTGGACTGGTTTATTTGCACTATCTTGCATTGTATTAGCCGTAACAATGCCAAATTCAGATTTTGAATCTGTAGTCGCTGTGGTTGCATCAGCCTTAGGAAACACAGGACCTACTCTAGGAGATTATGGCCCATCAAATACATGGGCATCAATGGGTACACCGTCTCTTCTTTTCACATCGATTCTGATGTGGTTTGGACGTCTCGAACTGATGACCGCATTGCTTCTACTACATCCAAGAACTTGGGCGAGAGAATCGCGAGAAGCACCTGATAGAGCATCGGTTAAACTAATTCGTGAATTATTTGAAAAAATGGAGGATAGAGCCGAAGATAAGGATTCAAAATAATTTCATTTGACCTGTATCATCTTTTGGCTCATCCGTATTTTGCTCTTCCTTGACATCCTGTTTTTCAATAACCTCAACAGTACTCACAGTACTTGATTCCAATTCCTTAGCATATCTTTCCAATAAATCCTTAGTCGATCTATGACTCATTGACAAACCACAAATTGCTGCATGTTCTTCAGGCGATAATCCTAGTGATATAGAAATAGAAAAATCTTCACTATTCTCAGATTGAATTGCCACTAGTGAAGGTAACAACTCCTCTCTTACTGCCTTCTTTGAACAACCACAGGTTTCTGAAAGCCTGTCCACTACTGAACGCTTAACCCATGCAGAACCCCTACGCAAAAATTCTGGATAAGAGCAAAACACTCTACCTTCAACCGGTTTAGGCATGGTTACACTTGCAGACAGTCCTGCAAGATTAGATGACCAATACCATGAACGATGAGCGGTGTTTCTAAACCTAGTTGTGAGAAGATTATCTGCAATTGCTAAAGAACCCGAACCTCTTCTAACCGCATCTTGATTTGTGAATACCACCGCATTATTCCACGAGATCCATGCCACCATATCATCAGGACTCTTGTCCAATGATCTGGTTGCTGCCATGGCTTTTTCTGCAGTTCTAGAGCGGTACAATAAATCAAGTCCTGGAAAGATCTCTACTGTTGTATCTCTAACTCCCGTGTCAATATTTTGTTTTACCATGTCTTTGGTAAGATTAGATTCTATCATGGAACACATTACCTGAAGGTCTCTAACAAGAGCACGTAAATCACCTGGATTGTTATTGACTAATTCATCTAATGCTCCAGGATCTGCTGTATATCCTTCTTCTTTTATTACACGCAAAGCAATTCGACGCAATGCTTCATTTGATGCTCTCTCGAACCTTATTGTAACCAAGTGCTTGGAAAATCTATCCCTTGCTGTTCGCCATGATGATGAGGTTCTACCCCACAAACCCATCTCGTCATTACAGGCAAGAATCACTGGTTGTCGAGTCTTGGATAAAAGATTCAACAACTCGGCTTTACCTCCACTATCTCCCTTTAGGGCCTTTGAATCATCGATATCTTCGCCTGAAACTATGGATGAAATTCTGTCGGCTGATACTTCCCTAAGACCGCCTGATAAATGATCAACCTCATCCAGTAAGATTAGAGTTCTCGGTGGCTTTTCACCAGGGGTCACAAATAACGAACCATGTGTAGATGCATGAGTTGCTGCTTTCCTTATAGCGCCGGCATTTCTAGCATCACTGGCATTTAATTCAATTACATTCCATCCCATGTCTGCAGCCACTGCCCTAGCAACTGTAGTTTTTCCAACTCCTGGTGGACCAATGAGAAGTAAACCCGGTTTTGTAGGCCTACCTTCTACCCATTGGTCTAACCAAGAGCGGATTTTCTTTCTCTGGGCTTCGTTACCCTCGAGCTGTCTCTCACTCAAAGGTCGGTGGCGTTCTGTCCAATCACTTGCCACCATGAACATGGCTTTTTCGAGGCCCCATTTGAACATTGAGATTATTAGAACCTCAAATCATCGATTGAAACCCTTGATTGTTCACCAGAATCTCTAGAGCGCAAAGTCACAGTGCCATCTTCCATTGACTGATGATCGACAGTTATACACCACGGCACACCGATTTCATCTGCACGAGCGTATCTTCTTCCTATCGATCCGCTGCCATCATATACTGAGAATACATTCTTGCGCCCACACAAATCTTTGTGAATCTTTTCTGCTAATTCTCCCATGCCGTCTTTCTCAAACAACGGTAATACTGTGACATCAACAGGAGCAACCAACTCTGGAAGAGAAAGTAAGGTATAATCTTCTCCAGATTTTTTGGTCTCTGTGTAAGAATGGTCGAGCATATGCCAAATTATTCGGTCGATTCCAAATGCAGGTTCTACAACATGAGGTACAAACCATTCTCCATTGATATTTTCTGTACGATTTATCCTTTTGACATGATCTGATAAGATCTCAATCCGGCTGCCATCTATATCCAATTCCATCGGGAAATTGGCATCAGCTGGTAGAGACTCAACAACCGTCTTTACCTTTCCAGCAAGATTTCGAAATGCTGGACCCGCTTTTGCACCATCTATTGTCCAGCCATCAATCTCTACAATTTTTGGCTCTTTGAAAGTCCTCCATGCACGTAATTTCTGTCCGGTGTAATCTTCATGGGCGGTTAAATCATAGCAGCCTCGATGAGCAATTCCAACACATTCAATCCACCCGTATGATCCTAAAATCTCAGCATCCCAGCAATCCTGAGCATAATGAGCCATCTCGTCAGACTCATGCTGTCTGAATCTTAGTCCATCAGGTCTAATGCCTACTGAAAGTAAAAAATCCATTGTCCAACCCAAAAAGAAACCAACGGTTGGATGTCGAATTATGCCTTCTTCAACCGCATCTGAAATTGTCATTTCGACTGTTCCACTGTCTTCAGAAATTAGAGTTATTTTGTTGGACCAATTTGAGAAATCATGATCAGTATCTACTTCAGGGTCTATGAAATATTCGAGTTCTGCCATGTTAAATTCACGTAATCGAATCATACCTTGCCTAGGACTGATTTCGTTTCTGTAACCCTTTCCGATTTGAATTGCTCCAAAAGGAAGTCTTTCTCTAAAATGTCTATAAATTGATGTGAATGAAGTAAACATTCCTTGAGCTGTTTCTGGCCTCAAAAAGCCTTGACGGCCGGATTTTCCTGCTCCAATTTTTGTATTGAACATTAGATTCTGCGCAGTTATTTCTCCCCAAGACGTTGCACCACAAGACGGGCAGCTTGGGTTGTTTTCAGAGATTAGGCGAGTCAATTCAGATTTAGTTAGTGCGTCTGCGTTGGGGTGAAGATGCTCAATCAAATGATCTGCTCGGCTTGCCTCTCCACACTCTGCGCATTCAGTAAGATAATCACTGAACTCACCTACATGACCGCTAGCCTCAAGAACAGAATATGGAGTAATAGTTGGACATGATATTTCTACTATATTTCCCAAACTTTGCCAGTGGTCTATCCAAGCTTGGTTTACCCGATTTCGTAGTCTACCTCCTACTGGGCCAAAATCGTAGAGTCCTGCAGCTCCTCCATGTATCTCAAACGCTGGAAGAATAACTCCTCTTCGTTTTAGCATACCAGTTAGTCTGCTCAAACGCTCAGAATTGAACTCCTCCATACACCTGCGTAAAGAAAGGGGTAAATGAGACCACCTCTCATACTGTCACAAAAAGTTGGATTTTGTAAAAAGTTGATGATTGCCGAAATCAAGCGTGAAATATAATGCAGTACGTTGTTTATGATAGAAGAATAATTACAATTTTGTTTTACGTAATAAACCAAACATTCATGACCTCCTTGCGCACGCTCCCCAATCACAGATAGTGAGTTGAGAAATATGGCAAACATCTCATACCTAGATAATCCTCTCAATACCGAGGAATTATATGAGAAACTGTGCCAACCTGTTCGAAACTGGTTTAAGGATAAATTTCCCGATTTTACAAGACCGCAGAAACTTGCAATTCCTTCGATTATGGATGGAGACCACTTACTACTTTGTTCTCCGACAGGTTCGGGTAAAACTTTGACCGCTTTCTTGACTATTATCGACAAACTTGTTCGACATGCTTTGGAAGGCACCCTTGAAGAAAGAGTATACTGTTTGTATATATCACCAATCAAGGCCCTAGCAAATGATATTCAGCGTAATCTAATAGGTCCTCTAGAAGAGATAGAGAAAAAGTACCTTCCTGACCGTGCACAGGGTAAGATTAGAGTTGGCTTGAGAACTGGAGATACACCACAATCAGAGAGACAAAAAATGTTGAGGAAACCTCCGCACATACTCATTACAACTCCAGAAAGTATGGCGATTGCAATCTCGTCACCAAGATTCCAACCGATCGTCTCCAATGTTGAATGGATTATCATTGATGAAATGCATTCCTTAGTTCCAACAAAGCGTGGTGTACACTTAGCTCTGACTATATCACTTTTAGATACAATTTTGGAAAGACCCGTTCAAAGAATTGGAATATCTGCTACAATGGAACCCTTAGAAACAGTCGCAGAATATCTGGTAGCAAGCGATGATCGAGAAAGTCGAAACGATAAGCAGACTGTCAAAATTGCAAAAATTAGTGGTGCGAGAGAGTTGGATCTAGACATTTTATTGTGTTCTCCAAAATTTAGCGAACTCTCTGTGATGAAAGTTCTCGAAATGAATGTAGAGATGGTAGCAGATTTGATTAGTGCTCACACAACAACACTTGTATTTGCAAATACAAGAAAAATGACTGAAACTTTGGTACAGAAATTGAGACCATATCTTGGCGATCTAGTAGCAGGACACCATGGTTCAATGGACAAGCGAATCAGATTAGATGTAGAGCGTAAATTAAAGCTTGGACACCTCAGGGCTGTTGTAACTTCATCATCACTTGAAATGGGAATAGACATTGGCTCTGTCGACATGGTAGTCCAAATCGGATCGCCCGGAGACATCGCTACCGCTCTTCAGAGAATAGGTAGGGCAGGACACCATGTAGGAGGAATTCCTCGTGCGAGATTCCTTCCTACCAGTGTTGATGATTTGATTGAGTTGGCAGCATTACAAGCTGCAATTCAGACCGGTGACATGGACATGCTTGATTTCCCACAAAATTGTCTTGATGTCTTGGCCCAATTTCTAATTGGTCTGGTAATAATCAACGAAAGGGATATTGATGAAGCATTCGAAGTTGTGACAAGTACTTGGTCGTACAGAAACTTGGGATATGATGATTTTATCGAAGTTATCGACATGCTCGAAGAAGAACGTAGAGTATGGGTTGACTGGGAAGAAAATTTGTATGGTAAACGTGGTTATTCAAGAATGATTTATTACACAAATATTGGGACAATTGCGCCTGATAACTCGTATTTAGTGTTCAATGCTGAAGGAAGTATTCTCGGACAATTATCTTCCTCATTCGTTGCTAATCTAAGAAGTGGGGATGTCATACTTCTTGGTGGCTCAACGTATAGAGTAACCAATATTCAAGGAACTCGAGTCAATGTAAACTCGGTAACTGGATACCGGCCGACTGTACCTTCGTGGAGCGGAGAAGCAAGAAGTAGGTCAAGGGAATTATCAAAGGCATTACTAGACCTAATTGGACACAGCGTCAATGCTCTGCGTAGGCAGAATGACCCTCGCGTCATATTGAGAGACGCATATGGATTAAGCGAAGGAGTTTCAAATACAATTGCAAGACATTTGGAGGAGCATACATTAGACTCATTCCAAGTTCCAGATCCAAATCGCTTACTAGTTGAGCAAATTGTATCAGGTGGGATGCCAACCTACCTCATTACTTCCTGTAGAGGGAGAGGGTTTAACACAGCGCTTGGCTATTTCATGGCCGGTTTGGCAGAGCAAGATGGCATAGCAGTCCTTGAATTATCATTTGACGAAAATGGACTTCTGATTAAAACAAGCCAAGAAGTTGATCCTGGAAAGATGTATGAATCATTCCAATCAAATGATCACATGGAAGTAATTGAGAGATACATTGTAAACACACAGATTTTCTCAAAGAGGTTCAGAGAGATAGCCGGACGTTCTCTAATCATTCCAAAACGAATAGGTGCAGACGAAGTCAGTCCACAGCAATTCCAACAAAGAGCAGACGCATTATTGCAGCGACATCGTTCCATCGAGGATTCATTACTGATTAGAGAAGCAAAGGCAGAAATAATGTTTGGTGATATCGACATCAAATCTCTGAACGAATTCTTAGAAGCCAGTAAAGAATCTGAAGCAAGAATCGTCCACAGTAAGGTTCCTATTCCATCAAGATTAGGAATGAGCCTTTACATGAGTACCTTTGAAGATTTACTTTCTATGAAAACAAGGGCTTTCCTTGTCAAGGATATCGACCCCGAAATTCTCAAGAGATTATTAGGTTCCCGAAGTCTCGCAACTGAGTTATCTGAGGAACAGTTAGCAGAATATTACTCGAATAAAGTTCCTAAACCGACAAGTGCCAACGAACTACTCAATCTAATGAGTAAGGGTGGAGGACTTGATCGTAAATGGGAAAATCCTCTCTATGCTGCAAAATTGAAGGGAATTGACCACAGCACAATCGAATCATGGGTAAGAGAATTGGCCAGTAAGGGTAAGATCACGAAAATACGCTCAACTGGTGTCCCGGAACTAGACGATAAATGGTTTACAACTTACATGGCAGAAATTCACGGCACTCTTGGAAGAATATCCGAAGCCGGTGGGAAAGATATGGAAGATATTCGAGACCTCTACACTAAAGGTCTATCATACGAAGTTGCTACAGAATTCGATGGCGTAAAGCCGGCAACTTGGGAGAAGAGAATAATCACAGACGCTCACGAAGCTTTGAGGGTAAAAATCATTGAAATGCTCGGTAGTGAAGGCCCTGCAAGAGGAGAAGAAATTATCGAAAGATTACCATTCCCTCAGGGCCAAATTGATTCCATCCTTCATGAGTTGGAAATGCGCAATGTGATTTCGGTTGGATTTTACAAGCAAACAGAAGACGCTGAATATATACTAAAAGTTGATGAGCACAAAATCACAGGAGGAGAGGAAGATGTTGTCGAGTATAGATGGGTGCAAAATCTTGTCATGCAGAAATCGTTTGAGCAATACTCAGATGGATTTACTGCATTCGATCAACACATTTTATTCCAAAAACAACAAGAAATGTTGTATCGAGTGGATGGCTTTAGGTACGCAGACTGGAAAGATTTGCAGTTAGATTCTGACGTTGTAATGGGTAGGCTACTCCACAATCGAATTGGATACACAACGAGGAAAAACATCCCTATGTTGCTCGGATTAAAGCCAGAACCTTGGCTGGGAGAAATGGAAAAACTTGTTCTCGAAAAAATTCCTAAGGGTGAGAATTTAACCAGACAAGAAATACTAGCGGACTTCCCGAAAGGAGAAGATCACAAATCATTGCAACGGGATTTAAAGAATGCAATAAGCAACCTGGAGAGGCAATTGTGCGTAGTTAAACAATTCGAAGATGTTAGTGGAAGGCGTAGACGTTTGTCACTTTTCCATAGGGTTGTAGACGTTTATGAACCATTAGAATTCGAAGATGCATTGGTCGAAGTCATCAAACGAATGGGACCGGTAAAGGCCTTTACACTACGCTACTACGTTTCAAGAAGCGTCGAAGAATTAGCCATTGCTCTAAGGAATTTGGAAAATCAGGGACGAATTTCCAAGATAATGGCGTTGGTTCCAGAACCTGAGGCGTTCTATGTACTACCTGATGAGGTGGAAAAATTAAGTTCACAAAATAGAGAAGACAGAAAATTGAGAATTTTAACTCAGTCTGACCCCTATGTTTCCCGTTTCATATGGGAGGTAAGATCTGTATTGGATAGAGGCTGGTATCTTCCAGTGTTCAAAGGTGTAGACCCAATCGGTAAGGTCTTGATGTTCAAAATTAATGACTACCTTGAGATAAAAGATATGCATATTCCTCATGCGTACCTAGATGAATTCTGTGATGCATTCGAGAAATTATTGGACAACCACTCCGATCAACTAGTCGATGTTGCAGTTTTGTCTCAGTTTAACGGAACAACTGTAACCGATTTGGAAGATGAGACTCGTGAGGCTCTAGAAAATATAGGATTCAAATTGGCTGGAGAAAGGATGATTCGTGGTGGAGTGGTAGATCCACAACCAAGAGAGATTGCTGAAAGAGCGCTTTTCCATCGTCATCACCTCCACCAAAACTCTAGATTGGAAAACGAGGTCCAAGCATTGGAAAGTGTACAAGAAGTTCGGGACGATTTCGGACTAAGAGGTAGGGCTGAAGTCTATCGTGTTAGTTTGAAAAATATGGCAAGTGCTAATCAATTGCATCAAGGAATAAACCTCAGAGGGCATCAGGTTTGGGCATCATATGATCACTTCTCAACGCTTTTGGCAATCAGGGGCGAAGAGCCAAATGAAGAATTACTAGATGTTTTAGAATTCTTCGAAAATCATAGTGACCCTAATTTGTTTATGGAAAGACATGCCATGAAAAGGGCTGCATTCAGGAAACTTATCCAACCACTACTGAGAACTGGACACATGGTACAAGATTATCGTGGAGGGTTTAGGTCGGTTGCTCCAAGAAGAGGATTAGATCCTGTAATTTTGCGTCGTGAGTATTTGCGAAGACTTGTCTCCGACTATCCAGTTATCACTCTAAAACAGTTCACAAGATTGGCAGGAACTCCATTCAAACCAGAAGAGTTGAAGGCGATTCTTACAGAATTTGAAGAAGATTCTACTTTGATTAAAGGGTTCCTTATTCAAGATCTCCACGAGGTTTGTTGGGGACGCAAGGATTTGCTCGAAGAAGCAAAGAATGTCCCCCCAATCCGTGATTTCGTCATACCACCATCTGATCCGATTGCGCCATATTTCTCCGAGGTTCTGAAACAAAAATTCGGCTTTGGAAGTGCATACTTAGTCTTTAGAAATGCTGAACCTGTTGCTGCATTCAAAGCCAATACTCGTGATAAGATAATCGATGTCACTGATTATGAAGGTTCAGAGAAAGGTTGGAGAATTGTCAAAGAGTTTGCATGGGAGCACCAAATGCCATTGAAGACTGAATTGCGAATTGGTGGAAAGCGGATGAAGTAAAATTGACTTACCATTGCATTTAATGTCTGTTTTCATAACCAACAATCATGGGACTTTCTTGTGTTAGATTAAATAACAAGTTGATTAAAGGACAAACCGTGAACAGAAAGGCTACTCTCCTTACTGCCCTGATGATTTTGGTTGTTGCAAGCCCAA
>MDSZ01111832.1_pt1 | contig 16527 bp, 17 predicted proteins | sample 811201 | NCBI WGS metagenome assembly MDSZ01 (sample SAMN05326647, study PRJNA326480) | marine metagenome | isolation source: seawater | place: Indian Ocean: North | collected 2010
TAAATCTCTTCATTGCAAAGATGTAGTTGAGGTTCATAAAGATAATAAACCTAATGCTGAAGCTGAATATAGATTGAGAAACTCATGGTTTAATCATCAGGGTATTTTGCTTGACGATTTCTTGATAACGGAAAATACAATATCTATTAATACATTTGTTTCGCAGGCATATTTCTTAGAATCCTATTTAATAGATAGAGTTACGGGCAAAACAAAAAGAATTTTCTATAGATTTGATAGCCCTGATTTTTTTTATAATATTAATAAGCTAGAAAAAAGTAAAACTAACAAACGTTCTTTGTTAAACGAAAAAGGAAAATTGTCTTTGAAAACAATTAAATCTTTTTCTTTAGAACCATGGGAAATATTTTACTTTGAAGGAAAATGCCTAGAAGGAGTAGGATTGTAGCTTTATGGAAAAATATTAAAATTGTAGGAGAAGAAAAATAAATTAGTGATTGATCTTGATGGTGCTGGGAATAATGTATTGAATCACATAATCCCTTACCCCCACTAAAATTTAAGGGGATGACTTTATAAAAATCAATGGGGTGGCTGAGGGGATTTGAACCCCCGGCCTCCGGTACCACAAACCAGCGCTCTAACCAACTGAGCTACAGCCACCAAAAAAAATTAATAAATTTATATATTATTTAAAAAAAAAAGCACTATTTAATTATTAGTATACCAAATTTGCATAATATTCTAATTAATATATATTCTTCCAATGGACGACCTTAACAAGTTTATTTATGAAATAGGTAGTGACAGTGCATTTGCTATTTTAGCCAGAAGTAATGAATTAAAAAAACAAGGAAATGATGTAATAAACCTTGGAATAGGACAACCAGATTTTCCTACTGCCCCAAACATAGTTGAATCTGCTGTAAAAGCTTTAAGAGACGGTCATCATGGTTATTCCTCCTCCAATGGTATTTTAGAGTTGCGAGAAGCGGTTGCCAGAGACTTTTTTAAACGGAATAATGTCTCTGTTAATCCTGACGACATTTTAATAACACCGGGCGGAAAAGCTGTAATTTTTTATGCTCTTCTAATTTTAGGTCAACCAAATGTTGAAATAATTACACCTGATCCAGGTTTCATTGCCTACAGATCCATGATTGATTACATGGGAGCAAAAGCCATTGCACTTCCTCACAGAATGAAAAATAAATTTTCATTTGATGCTGATGAACTTTTGTCGCTTATAAATGATAAAACAAGATTAATTATTTTAAATTCACCTGCTAACCCAACTGGCGGGGTTGTTCCTTACAACGAGTTAAAAAAACTAGCTTTAGGTCTTGAAAAATTCCCAAATGTTTTCATTTTATCAGATGAAATTTACAGTAGAATTTTATTTGACAAAAATAAACATACAAGCCTACTAAGTTTTCCTGAAATAAAAGATAGAGTTATAGTTCTAGATGGATGGTCAAAAACATATTCAATGACAGGATGGAGATTGGGATATGGCATTTTTCCAAAAAGGATTTTTAAATTTGCTGAAAAATTAGCAATAAATTGTCATTCTTGTATTAGTGTTCCAACCCAAATAGCAGGAATTGAAGCTTTAGAAGGAAGCCAAATTGCTGTAGATGAAATGATTTGTGAATTTCAGAAAAGAAGAAATTTTTTAGTTAATGCGCTTAATTCTATTGAAAATATTTCATGTATAAAACCTGGTGGAGCTTTTTACGTATTTCCTAAAATTATTAAGAACAATGAAAAGTCCAAAGATATATCTACTCATTTGTTAGAAAAAAAATTTATAGCAACCGTCCCCGGGTCATCTTTTGGTGAAAACGGTGAAGGATTTTTAAGAATATCATACGCTAGTAAAATGGAAAATTTACAAAAATTTATAAAACTCTTAAAGGAATTTATGAGTGAATAAAAATTAAACTTACTTTGCTTAATTAATAGTCAACTCAATATAATCAATAAAAAATAATCAACTAAAACAGTCACTTGTAAATATGGCATGATTCTTGTATCATATATTCATGAAAAAAATAGAAGCAATTATAAAACCTTTCAAATTGGACGAAGTTAAAGATGAACTTAACAATATGGGAGTTACAGGACTTACTGTATCAGAAGTAAAAGGGTATGGAAGACAGAAAGGACATACAGAGTTATACAGAGGAGCAGAATATGCTGTCGATTTTCTACCCAAAATTAAAATTGAAATGATAGTCTTGGATGATATCGCAGATGATGTAATCGAGACAATTAAATCTAAAGCTCACACTGGAAGAATTGGTGATGGTAAAATTTTTATTTCGACTGTTGAAGAAATTATCAGAATCAGAACTGGTGAAAAAGGTAAAGAAGCTATATAGGGTTATTTATTAAAGGAGGATATAATGAGTGTAGCAAAAGTATTAAAAATGATTAAAGATAAAGAGGTTAAATTTGTAGATCTTAGATTTACAGATACCAAGGGTAAATGGCAACATACTGCTCAAACTGCGTCAACAATAAACGAGAGTACGTTTAAAGAGGGTATAATGTTTGACGGTTCATCAATAGCCGGTTGGAAAAACATTAATGAATCTGATATGATTCTTATGCCTGATTCTGATACAGCTGTTATGGATCCTTTCACAGCTCAACCTCAATTGATATTATTTTGCGATGTTATTGAGCCCTCTGATGGGCAACCTTATGAACTAGATCCTAGAAGCACAGGAAAAAAAGCAGAAGCATATTTAAAAAGTTCGGGTATTGGAGAAAAATGTTTTTTTGGCCCTGAAGCAGAATTTTTTGTTTTTGATGATGTTAAGTGGGCTACCAATCAGGAATACACATTTTTCAGCATAGATTCAGAGGAAGGCGCATATAACACTGGGACAGAGATGGAAGGTGGTAATATGGGACATAGACCAAAAGATAAAGGTGGTTATTTTCCTGTTCCACCAGTAGATTCTGCCACTGACATAAGAGCAGAAATGGTTTCAACAATGATGGAAATGGGAATTGAAATGGAAAAACATCATCATGAAGTAGCACCATCACAACATGAATTAGGTTTTAAATTTGGGAGTTTAATAGAGAGTGCTGACAACTTACAAAAATATAAATATTGTGCGCATATGGTAGCTCAAGCTTATGGAAAAACAGCAACATTTATGCCCAAACCAGTTTATAATGATAATGGTTCAGGAATGCATGTCCACCAATCAATCTGGACTAAAAGCGGTTCACTATTCGCAGGTAAAGGCTATGCAGGGTTATCTGATACATGCTTACATTATATAGGTGGAATCATTAAACATGCAAAAGCAATTAATGCTTTTTCTAATGCAACAACTAATAGCTACAAAAGATTGGTTCCTGGTTTTGAAGCACCTGTTCTTTTGGCTTACTCTGCTAGAAATAGATCTGCCTCATGCAGAATACCATATGCTCCATCTGCAAATGGTAAAAGAGTCGAAGTGAGATTTGGTGATTCAGCAGGTAACCCTTATTTTACATTTGCAGCTATGTTGATGGCTGGACTTGACGGTATTCAAAATAAAATACATCCTGGAGATGCAATGGATAAAGATCTTTACGACTTACCAGAAAGTGAACTTAAAGGTATTCCTACTGTTTGTGGAAGCTTAAGGGAGGCATTAGACTCTTTAGACAAAGACAGAGCGTTTTTAAAGGCTGGTAATGTTTTTACAGATAGCTTAATAGACTCATACATTTCTCTAAAAATGGATGAAGTATTACAATTTGAACATACTCCTCATCCAGTAGAGTTCAAAATGTATTATTCTGTTTAAGGTGGTTACTTTATAAATTTATTTGAAAGCTCTTTGAAGCTTTTATGATTTGAGTCTCTTAATAGCTCAAAAAAAAGCATTTCAAAATTAATAAGGTCGACACTTTTTTGTATCATTCTTTGAAGACCTTTTTCCTTATCCGATAGCTTTCTGGAGCCTACTGATTCATCAACCAAAAACACCTTGTAACCTGCATTAACTAAATCAAAGGATGTTTGTAATATGCATATATGAGTTTCTATACCAACTAAGATAATTTGCTTTTTCTTCAATTTTTTTAAATAAACACTCAATTTTGGTGCCTCAAAAGCTGAAAAAGAAGTTTTTTCAAACCTACGACATTTAATTAAATCTAATTTATTTTTTAATGAATGGATAGTGCCTCCAAGACCTTTAGGGTATTGTTCAGTATACAATATTGGAATTCTTAAAAAAGAAAAAAGATCAACTATTTTTTCTGAGAAATCTAAAACTTTATGATAATCGAAAATGTGAGACAAAAGTTTTTCTTGAAGATCAATGATCAACAAACAACAATTGTTTTTTTCAATTTTCATCAATTAAACAATGCGTCTTCTATTTGTTTAATCAATCCTTCAGAACTTGGGCTTGTCATTGAAGAAAACCAATTTAAAATCTTACCATCTTTTCCTATTAAATATTTGTGAAAATTCCATCTTGGCTGCCCAATTACAGATGTATTGGAAGAAATCCACTTGTATACTGGGTGTGCGCCTTCACCTTTAATTTTTTGAATTGAAGTCATGGGAAAATTTACCCCATATCTTATTTCACAAAATTTTTGAACATCATCGTTTGATTCTAATTCTTGGTTGAAATCATCAGAAGGTACTCCCAAAACAACAAAACCATCACCTTTATATCTATCATATATTTTTTGAAGACCCGAATATTGCGGTGTAAAACCACATTGGGAAGCAGTATTCACAAGAAGTACAACCTTGCTCTTGTAATCTGAAAGTTTAATTTCATCACCACTTATTGATTCAATAGTGAAGTCGTGAAAAACTTTTTCTTCAGAATTTATATCGCTAGAAAAGAACATCAAAAAAAATAATAATAGTATATTTATCATATATGTAGTAATTTAGTGTTTTACATTTAAAATTTAAAGTGTTTAATTAAAATAATATGAAGTTCAAACAATTTCTATTCCTTTCTTTTTTCTTAATCTTTCTTAGCTCATGTGCAGGTGATAGTCTTCTGCCTGTAAAAGGGCCTGAAGGTGATCCTTCGACAGAATTAAGTTTAGCCGAATTTGACGACTTGCCTATACCACTTAATTCAAAATTGGATAAAAAAGAGTCGATAATAATTTCTAAAAGAGATGGTTGGTTGGGACGACTAACCTTCAATACCTCAGAAAAGCAAATAAATGTATTTGACTTTTTTAGAAATGAATTACCAAAATTCGGTTGGCAGAAGCTATCTGAGATTTCATCCGAAACAAGTATTCTTAATTATCAGAACAAATCTAGATTAGCTCTTATTCAAATAGTAGAAAACTTTTTATACGGTAGCAATGTTACAGTTACTGTTACCGAACTAGAAAATCAAGACAAATAGATTTTATAAATATAAAGGTACTTATAAATTGTTAATGATTTATATAGGTTAATTGCTCTAACCAACTTTTTTTTTCATCCAGACTAATCTGTCTGTTATAAAGACTATTTTTTTTTGACCTTCCAACTAATTCTAAAATTATTTCCTCGGGACATTGAACCTCTTTTAACTTTGATATCAGTCGGTTTTTAAAGCTTCTTAAACTGCCCAAACTTGAAAACATCTTAATAATTTTATTTATTGAATTTTCGATATTTGTAATTTTATAATCCATCAAAAAACCATTATTTTTTTGAAGTAAAGAAGCAATTTTTTTTCCACCCCATAATGATATGCCTGTTAATGGTATTGATCTTACTTTATGGATATTTTTTATAGTCCTTCTTTCATTTGTTCTAATAAAAACAAATGACTGAAAGTTATCAATATATATATCGTTTACAGCTAGCCCAAGTATTTCAGATAAATTACAGCCAGTATTTATAATCATTGCAACAATAAAAGACTCTATATTAGATTGTTTGGTGCAATATTCTGTAATATTTTTTATCTCTGAGTCAGAAAAAAGATAGTTTGTAGATTTATTTTTTTTTCTTGGTTTAGAAAAATTTTTTATAAAATTATTATTTTTTAAATTAAATTTCTTAAAACCATATTTAAAAATTATTTTTATATAATTCATTTTAATATTTTTATTTATATTAGATTTTGTAATTAAAGCATCTCTAAACAAATTTATGTCCTCGGAAGTGTATGAATCTAAAACTTTGTCTCCACATACACGTAAAAAAGAGTCAAGTGAATTGTCTATATTTCTGAATTCGTTTGGTTTAAAATTATAGCTTTTGATGAAATATTTTTTGTAAAGCACACTTAAAATCGGTATTTGATTATTTAAATCAAAAAAAAATTGTTCAAGAGATTTTTTTTTTAATATATTTTCACTATTTGAAGGTTTTTTGTTATCTGAAAAAAAAAAACTAGAAACATAATCATCATAATCATCAAGAAATTTAATTTCATAATCTTTTAGATTTAATTTCTTAGAATTTATTAGGTTCAAAATTGAAGATTTAGGGTTTACAAATTTATTAAACATTCTTTTATGTTCGATAGCTTGTAATTTAGATCTTTGAATAGCAGTTTGGATTTTATTAGTTTTAAGTGAAACTTTTATATTTTTAACACCAATAAACTTTAGTATTTTTTTAGGAACTGCCCTCTGGTACCAAAATAAATTACCATGTTTATAAAGGTATTTCATAAAAATATACTATATTTCTACCACAATTTATCAACAAATATATTTGTAATTGGTGCGGTCGAGAAGACTCGAACTTCCACAGGAAATTATTCCTACAACGACCTCAACGTTGCGCGTCTACCAATTCCGCCACGACCGCAGTTTACAGATCACTTAAACTCAAGTATAACCTGATCAACTTCTAGGCTATCACCCTCTTTACAATTAACTTTTTTAATTTTAACTTTTTTTTCTGACTTAATGATATTTTCCATTTTCATTGCCTCGATTACAGCTAAGGCTTGCCCCTCCTCAATAACATCGTCTTCTTTTACTAATAATGAGACTAAAAGTCCGGGCATTGGGGCCAATAAAAATTTAGACTTATCTTCTTTTTTTCTTGGCTTCATTATCTTATTCAATTCAGATTGTCTTTTGGACAGTACTAATAATTCCAAAACACATCCTTTGTGGTTAATAATAATTTTAGGTCCATCTCTAGTTATAGAAAAATAATGTAGTTTATTATCAACAATTGCTGAGAATAATGGATAACCGATTTTCCAATTACTCTTTATGCTTATATGTTTATTAAGCAAGTAGAGATCATAATTATCATTGAAATTATTATAATTAATTTTAACGTTTATATGTTTTGTCTTATCAATAATATTCCAAACATTTCCTACAGTTCTGTTAAAACCTTTTAATTGATTGGATATTGAGGCTGCTCGCATTAAATATTTGTAATTAATAAAAGTGGCAACACAGTATAAAATCTCTTTATCTTTAATAGTTATATCCTTTGAATTGTAGCCTTGTGGATAATTATCTGCAATAAACGAAGTTGAGAATACACCCTCTTTAAAATCTTTGTTCTGTAAAATATTAGATAAAAAATCTTTGTTAGTTTGAACTCCTTCAATGAAGTATCTATCTAATGCATTTGTCATTTCATTAATTGTAGAATTTCTATCAAAAGAATAGGTACAAAGCTTAGAAATCATTGGGTCGTAATACATACTTATTTCAGAACCCTCAACCACCCCCGAATCAATTCGAATTTTCTTTCCAGAAGGTTCAATATATCTAGTTAACCTTCCGATAGATGGAAGAAAATTTTTTGAGGAATCTTCAGCGTAAATCCTGCACTCGATAGCATTTCCACTAAAGCTAACATCTTTTTGCTGTATCTGAAGTTTATCTCCATAAGCGATTCTAATCATCTGTTCAACCAAGTCTATTCCAGTGGTAAGTTCAGTTACAGGATGTTCAACTTGTAATCTCGTATTCATTTCTAAAAAATAAAAGTTCTTATCTTGATCTACTACAAACTCAACAGTACCAGCTGAATAATATCCTACTGCCTTACCTAATCTAATTGCCTGATCAACCATTTTTGATCTCAAGGTTTCATCAACAAAAGGACTCGGAGCCTCTTCGATTACTTTTTGATGTCTTCTTTGTATTGAGCATTCTCTTTCACCTAAATGAATAAAATTACCAAACTGATCACCTAAAATTTGGATTTCAATATGTCTCGGAAATTCTATAAATTTTTCAATAAAAACCCTTTCATCACCAAAGCTTGATTTTGCTTCATTCATTGCCGAAGAGAAATTTTCTTTTAATTCTTTTTCATTAAAAGCTATTCTCATTCCTTTCCCACCTCCTCCAGCGGAAGCTTTTACCATTAATGGATAACCAGTTTTTTTTGCCTCAAGAATTGCTTTATCTATATTTTTAACTACATTTAAACCTCCAGGAACTATAGAAACACCAGCATTCTTAGCAATTTTTTTTGATTCTATCTTATCACCCATTAATGATATAGCTTGACTAGGAGGACCAATAAATATTTTACCTGCATTATGAACTTCATCTCTAAATTGAACGTTTTCTGATAAAAAGCCATATCCTGGGTGCACAGCATCTGCATTTGATTTTTTAATTGCATCAATTATTTTTGGAATTATGAGGTAACTTTCCGCAGAAGTTTGACCACCAATATTAATATACTCATCAGCCAAACTAACATGTGGTGAATTCTCATCTGGATCAGAACAAATTGCGACTGTTTTAATGCCAAGCTTTTGAGCTGTAGAAATTATTCTACATGCAATCTCACCTCTGTTAGCTATTAAAATTTTTTTGAACATTTTTTATAAAGGAATATTATCGTGTTTTTTCCAAGGGTTTTTCAATTTTTTATTTTTAAGCATTTCCAAAGAACGACAAATCCTTTTTCTTGTGGTATTGGGCATAATAACATCATCTATAAAACCTCTACTACCTGCAATGAAGGGGTTTGCAAGTTTCTCTCTATATTCATTAGTTTTTAGCTCAATCTTTTCTTTATTCCCAAGTTCACCTCTAAATATAATTTCAACTGCACCTTTTGGTCCCATCACAGCGATTTCCGCTTGAGGCCAAGCATAATTAACGTCACCTCTCAAATGCTTTGAGCTCATTACATCATAAGCACCTCCATATGCTTTTCTTGTAATAATTGTTATTTTTGGAACTGTTGCTTCAGCAAATGCAAAAAGAAGTTTAGCACCGTGCTTAATTATCCCGTTGTACTCCTGAGAGGTTCCTGGAAGAAAACCTGGAACATCGACAAAAGTTACTATTGGAATATTAAAACAATCACAGAACCTAACAAATCTTGCAGCCTTTCTTGCTGAGTTATTATCCAAACAACCAGCTAAAACCATTGGTTGATTTGCTACAATACCTACTGGAGAACCAGTCATACGAGCAAAACCAGTAATAATATTTGCTGCATAGTCAGGTTGAGTTTCAAAAAAATCTCTATCATCAACAACTTTTGTAATTAATTCTTTCATATCGTAGGGTTTATTGGGGTTATCAGGAACAAGAGTATCAAGGGAAAATTCAATTCTATCAGCAGGATCCTCAGATTTTCTTATTGGAGGTAACTCTTTATTAGAAGATGGTAAAAAACCCATAAATCTTCTTAATTGAAACAACGCCTCAACATCATTCTCAAATGCCAAATCAGCCACACCAGACTTTCTTGTATGTGTAGAAGCTCCACCTAGCTCCTCATGACTTACTTCCTCATGAGTCACTGTTTTTAAAACATCAGGTCCAGTAACAAACATATATGAAGTATCCTTCACCATAAAAATAAAATCTGTCATTGCTGGACTGTAAACTGCACCTCCGGCGCAAGGTCCCATAATAACTGATATTTGTGGGATAACACCTGACGATAAAACATTTCTTTGGAATACTTCAGCATATCCAGCAAGAGAAGCCACTCCCTCTTGAATCCTTGCTCCACCTGAATCATTTAAACCTATAACAGGGGCACCAACCTGTAAGGCTTTATCCATTATTTTAGAAATTTTCTCTGCATGTGATTCGGACAATGACCCACCAAAAACCGTGAAATCTTGACTGAAAACAAAAGTAAGTCTTCCATTAATTGTACCATAACCCGTTACAACCCCATCTCCAGGAATCTTTTGTTTATCCATCTCAAATTCTGAGCACCTGTGCTCAACAAACATGTCCCACTCTTCAAAAGTCCCTTCATCAAGCAAGATCTCAATTCTCTCTCGCGCAGTAAGTTTACCTTTTTGATGCTGAGCATCTTGCCTTTTATTACCACCGCCTACTACAGCAAGAGTTCTTTTTTCATTTAACTTTTTTAAGATTTCCTTCATAGTCTAACTTCGAATTATACCCAAAAATCAAATAAATTAATTAATAATTTTAAAAAAAAATGAAATTTTTTTAAGAGTGACTATGTAATCGTTATCAATTTTTTTTTGTTCATCTACGTATCCCCATTTATCTTGCTGAAATTTACTCTCTAAATTAATAAGTTTAAATAATTTTAAATAATTGATATTTCCACTTAAAAAAAAATAACTAAGAACTACTGATTTAGTTAAACTAACTAGTTTGAAAAGAGCTGTTATATAAAAAGTGTCCTGATTTAATAAAAATTCAAAAAAATTTTTGTTTTTATTTTCTAGTTTTTTATGTACAAAAAGCTTTGTAATTAATTGTAAATTACAAACAAAAACTTGATTAAATTTCTTGATATAAGGATCATAATTTTTACTTAAAATTTTTATTAATTTAAGATCCTCAAAATATCTATACAAAATCAAGTCCGCTCTAAGTTCTTTAACTATCAAATTTGCTATTTCTTTTTTTTCTACATCATCTAAATTACTTGCAAAAAATGATAAATTGAGTACAGAATAAGGATCATTATCAAACTTGTTTTCAAGTTCTTTCTTTAAAAAACTAGCATGCTTAGAGTTTGATGCTTTTAATGGTTTTTTTTTAAGACAAGATATTAATTCATTGTTTTTATAGAAAACAAAAAATTCTCCATTTTTTTTAAGAGTTACTTTCATACATTTACTCTTACAAACAAATTTAAATTTTTAAAGTCTTTGTCCATTTTAATTTGTTGTAAAGAAAAATTAATCTGATCCATTTTTTCAATAAAATAATTAGGAGGTGAGGCAAATAATTTAATTTGTCTTTTTTGATCATTAAACTCTAGTGATAATGAATGCAAAAAGAATTGATCACTCTGAATTTCATCAGATTTATTTATATGATATTTTTCTTCACCAATAATAGGATGACCAATACCAGAGAAATGTCTACGTAGTTGATTTTTTCTACCTGTTACTGGATATGCCAGAATTAATGAAAAATTTTCTTTTTTTTTTAAAACCACAAAATAAGTAAGAGAAAGTAATTTCTTTTCATTATTAATAACTGGTAAATCAATCATACCCTTTTTTGTGTCTAATGATCCATTAACAAATAGTAAATATTTTTTTTTAATTTTTCTGTTTTTAAAAAGTTTTCCAAGATACTGAGTAAAAGGAGTATTCCTTGAAACTATTAAGAGACCAGAAGTATTCTTATCTAATCTATGAACTAATTTAGGTCTATCTTTTAATTTAAAATTTAAAAATTCAAGTACATCATCTAAACTAATATTTATTTTAGAACCACCTTGAACGGCAAAACCACTAGGCTTGTTAAATGCTATAATATTCTCATCTTTATAAATAATCCATCTTTTAACAATCTTGATAAAATTTTGATCAATTTTTTTTGTTTTTACAAGTGGTGATGATTCTATTTCAAAAAAAATTCTAATTGAGTCACCTTTCTTGAGAAGGAAGGAATTAGTAATTTTTTTTTTATTAACTTTGATCTTACCCTTTCGTATAATTTTACAAATTAAAGGGTAGCTGAGTGTAGGTATTTTTTTTTTAATCCAGTAATCAACTCTTTTGTTATGAAACTCCTCATCTACAAACAACTCTTCACCTAATTTATTATTCATTAAGAGGAATTATCAAGGTTTATTTTTTTGGAGATTTATCTTTTATTTCTTCTTTTTTAATGCTTGCTGATTTCATACTTGATGGAGTTTCAATTTTTTTTGTTTTTGTTTCTAAAGATGGCTTTGGTTTGTCTATCTGTTTATTTGTTTCATTTAATGGTGAACTATTTTCAGGGTTTTGAATATTTGAAGTATCACTAGTTTTTGGGTCATCTAACTTTCTTTTTTCTTCAACTCTTTTTTTATCTTCAAATCCTTTAGCAGCAACGTCTCTGTCCACTAATTCTATAATTGCTTTAGGTGCTGAATCTCCATATCTGTTCCCCGACTTTAATACTCTAACATAACCTCCATTTCTTTTTGCATATCTTTTAGCTAAAACATCAAACACTTTATTTACAAGCTGATTATCACGTAAATAAGAGAATACCTTTCTTCTTGAATGTAAGTTATTACTCTTACCTGAATGCAGAATTTTTTCAATAAAAGGTCTTAAGTCTTTTGCTTTTGGAAGCGTGGTTTCTATCTGTTCGTGAACAATTAGAGATTTAGCAAGATTTTTTAACAAAGCGAGTCTATGGCTAGTTTTCCTGTTTAACTTTCTACCTGAAATTCTGTGTCTCATAGCTTGCTCAAATCTTAATAGGGATCATCAAGTTTTTTTCTAATATCTTCGATATTTTCCGGCGGCCAACCCTCTATCTTCATACCAAGTTCAAGAGTCATTGTGGCAAGTATTTCTTTAATTTCATTAAGAGATTTTCTACCGAAGTTAGGTGTTCTTAGCATTTCAGATTCTGTTTTTTGGACTAAGTCACCAATGTAAATTATTTCATCATTTTTCAAACAATTTGCTGATCTGACAGAAAGTTCTAGTTCTTCAACTTTTCTAAGTAAGTTAACGTTAAGTTGTGGTTCTTCTTTCGTTGGGACAACAACCTCTTCAACTGGGTCTTCAAAATTTATAAACATTTTAAGTTGTTCGTCAATTATACGCGCTGCATAAGCAACTGAGTCTTCTGGAACAACAGAGCCATCTGTTTCTATATTCATAATCAATTTATCGTAATCAGTTACTTGACCTACTCTAGAGTTTTCAACTCTAAACGAGACCCTTCTCACCGGAGAAAAGAATGAATCTACAAAAATTGTCCCCAAAGGAGCATCATCACCATTAGCATGTTTTATTGCTGGGACATAACCTTTTCCTTCTTCAACGTTGAGAGTCATATTTATAGAAGCTTTGGAGTCAAGTGTACAAATGTGAAGATCCTTATTTAAAACTTCAACATGCGCGCCACAATCAATATCTTTACCTTTTATTTCTAAAGGTCCTTTAGCTTTTATATGTATTTTTGAAGCTTCAACATCACTAAGTTTAAGTGCTAGTTGTTTTATATTTAAAATAATTTCTGTAACATCTTCAATAATTCCTGGTATTGAAGAAAATTCATGTGTTACCCCTTCAATTTTAATTGAAGTTACAGCTGCACCACGAATTGATGACAAAAGAACTCTTCTAAGCATATTCCCTAGAGTTTGCCCGTAACCAGATTCAAGTGGCTCTGCTACAAGTTCAGCTGACGTAAAATTATCTTTACCTTTAGAAAACTCTATTCTTTTTGGTTTAATCAAACCTTTCCAATTTTTATTTATCACTCTATAACCTCATTAATAAAATATTAATCAAACTCTTCTTTTTTTGGATGGTCGACAACCATTATGTGGGATTGGAGTAATATCCTTAATGATTGTAATATTTAAACCTGTTGAACCTAAAGCTCTTATTGCAGATTCTCTTCCGTTTCCAGGACCTTTTATTATGATCTCAATATTTTTCATTCCATGTTCAATCGCTTTTTTTCCCGCTTCCTCAGCAGCAAGTTGCGCAGCAAAAGGTGTGGATTTTCTTGAACCTTTAAAGCCTTTGTTACCAGATGATGACCATGATACTGTATTTCCTGATGTATCAGTTATGGTAACAATAGTGTTATTGAAAGTTGAATTAATGTGAGCAACCCCCGATGGAATATTTTTTTTTACTTTTTTTTTTGTCTTAGGCTTATTTGTAACCATTAATTTAAACTGCTTTCTTTTTGCCTGCTATGGGTATGGCTTTACCCTTTCTAGTTCTTGCATTAGTATGTGTTCTTTGACCTCTAACAGGTAATTTATTTCTATGACGAAGTCCTCTATAGCAACCTAGGTCTGTAAGTCTTTTAATATTAGTGGATATTGATCTTCTTAGATCGCCTTCAACTAAATAACTTTTATCAATACATTCTCTTATTTTAATAATTTCGTCCTCAGTTAGACTATTCACACGTTTGTTTTTATCAATTTGAACAGCAGAGCAAATATCGTTGGAAAATTTCTTGCCGATACCTAAAATATAGGTAAGAGCAATAACTAATCTTTTTGAACTAGGCACATTAACGCCCGCTATTCTCGCCACAATAAACCCTTAATAATAATACCAAATCTGGATTATATTTTCTTTTTTTTTTAAGTCAACACCGTCTAGTTAATAATCTTTAAAATATCTTTACTCACTTCGTCAATTGGATTCATCCCATTAATTTTACACAAAATTCCTTTTTTTTCATAGTATTCAACAATTGGAAAAGTATCCGTTTTATAAATTTCTATCCTCTTTAGTAATGTCTCAACATTATCGTCTAAACGTTTAGCATCCTTTGTTTCAGATATTCTTTTTTCTATTCTTTTTTGCAGAATCTTAAAGTCAACATCTAATAAAATTGCAAAATCTAGTTTTAAAGAAATTTTTTCTAGTGATTCATTTAGAACCTTTGCTTGATTAAGGTTTCTTGGAAAACCGTCAAATATTATTTTTTTATCTTTCAAAATTAATATCTTTTCTACAATTAAACTAATTACTATGTCATCTGTTACAAGTTCTCCCTTTTTCATTATTTCAAGAATTTCTTGACCATACTGTGAATTTGGATCGGTTGTTTGTTCTCTTAATAAATCGCCTGTTGATAACTGAAAAAAATTAAGATCATCAACTAAAATCTTTGATTGAGTACCTTTACCACAGCCAGGGGGACCTAAAAGAACAATTCTTTTCATTTACCTTTTTCTGAGATTTGATTTCTTTATTAGTCCCTCATATTGATGGGCAAGAAGATAGGATTGAATCTGAGTAACGGTATCCATTGTAACACTTACTACTATTAATAAACTTGTACCCCCGAAATAAAAAGGGACTTTATATTTTGCTATTAATAATTCTGGAAGTAAGCATATAAAAGATAAATATATTGAGCCAATCACGGTTAATCTAGTAAGAACAAAATCTAAGTAATTCGCAGTATTTTCTCCTGGCCTAATACCAGGAACAAACCCACCATATTTTTTTAAATTATCAGCAGTATCTTTGGGGTTAAAAACAATTGCCGTATAAAAGAAAGCAAAGAAAACAATCATGGAAATATAAAGAGTTAAATAAACTGGATGTCCTCTACTAAGAAACTGACTAATTACATTAAGCCACTCAGGCCCAGAGCCAGCATTAAAGCTAACAAATGTAATTGGCAGTAAAAGTAATGAACTGGCAAAAATTGGAGGGATTACTCCGGCTGTATTAATTTTTAAGGGTAAGTGAGATGAATCAGCAACTCTATTACCAGCACCCGGCTGTCTTTTTGGATATTGTACCGTTATTCTTCTCTGTGCCCTCTCAATAAAAACCATAAATGCGATAACAGCCACCGACATTATTAATAAGAAAACTATAAATAATGTGGATAGTGCTCCAGTTCTTCCTAATTCAAAAGTAGTACTCAATGCAACAGGTAATTGTGCAACAATACCAGTAAATATAATTAGTGAAATTCCATTACCAATACCTCTTTGAGTAATTTGTTCTCCAAGCCACACAAGAAATATCGTTCCAGAAACAAGAGTAATAACAGTAGTAAATCTAAAAAACATGCCTGGGTCAATTACAGCCTGTAAACCCTGACTATTAGACATGTTTTCAATTCCAACCGCGATACCATAACCTTGCACAGTAGCTAAAAAAACCGTCCCATATCTAGCATATTGGTTAATTTTTTTTCTACCAACCTCTCCCTCTTTTTTTAGTTGTTCAAGCTGTGGTGAAATTACCGTTAGCAACTGCATAATTATACTAGCTGAAATATAAGGCATAATATTTAAAGCAAAAACAGTCATCCTTCCGAGAGCACCACCAGCAAACATATCAAACATTCCTAGAATTCCACCAACATTAGCGTTAAAAACTTTTTCAAGGGCAACTGGATCAATCCCAGGTAGAGGTACGTATGACCCTATACGATATACAACAAGTGCAAAAAGTGTAAAAAGAATCCTTTTTTTAAGATCTTCTGCCTTCCCGATTGATCCCAAATTAATCCTGGAGGCGATTTGTTCAGATACAGAGGCCATATCAGTCTTTCAAGGTTTGTTTAGTTTGTTTAGTTTGTTTAGTTTGTTTAGTTTGTTTGGTTTGTTTGGTTTGTTTGGTTTGTTTGGTTTGTTTGGTTGTATTTGCGCTATTTTTGGTTTTACTATCAGTAGAA
>MDSZ01047842.1_pt1 | contig 16525 bp, 19 predicted proteins | sample 811201 | NCBI WGS metagenome assembly MDSZ01 (sample SAMN05326647, study PRJNA326480) | marine metagenome | isolation source: seawater | place: Indian Ocean: North | collected 2010
AGGCATCTTACTAGGGTGAGCGACTAAGAAGATATGCACATCATGGGAACGAGCAAAGCTTACCAATCTAGTCAGCACTTTGTTAATAAACTGATGTTCGTTGTCTTCGGATTTTCTATCTTGAACGATGTAATTCCAAGGGTCGATTACGAGACCTCTGCAACCGAGTCTTAAAATGCTCTGCTGTGCCCGGTCAAGCACCGATTCTATTGTTGTCGCATCCCCAGACCGCTGCTCAAGGAACATGAAGTGTCGCTGAACAAACTCAAGAGCTTTATTGGATTCGGCCACATTCATTCTCTCCCTTCCGTTAGCTTCAAAAAATGGTAGGCCAGAAATTTTCTCACAGATCTTAGCAATGTGAAGTGCAGGGGGATTTTCAAAGGAAGCAATCGCCCATTTCCAATGCTCATTACGAGCCAGATTAACCATGATCTGATCTATGAACTCACTCTTTCCAGACCCAGGTATGCCTGTGACCACGCTCAGTTGCCCCCCAGAGATCGTAAACAGATCGTCAACGCTCCTCATACCTGTGCTTACGCCCTCCATCATGCCGTTGTCATACAGACTTTTTACTTGATCAGCATAGTCTTGAGCCGTGTAGACTCCATCAAGAGGCATATGTTCGGCATTGCTGATAAGGTCAAGTAAGTAATTAGCATTAAATTTAAGAAGAACTTCATTGGCATCTTTGCAGTTAGTTGGGTAGATTACCTCTTTACACTTGGCTCTCCCTGCCCTTCTTGCTACTTCTTCTTTTAAGGCTGATCCTGCGTGGTCATCATCCGTCATCAAGATAATTTCTGTAGCCGACTCCAAAACATCTCTTGCCTGCCACAAGTAATGAAATTTATTATCGTCTTCTGGGCTAACCTTTTGATTGTCAGAGACTTTTGAAGGCGCACCGTTGGGTACAGATACCACCCCGAAAGACTCATCATCCACGACAGATGCCACGCTTGCCGCATCTATCTCCCCCTCTGTAATAATTAGGGTGGTTGGTAGTTCCTTTTCTCTGATCTTGTCAATACCCCACAGGCTTCTAGCTGCACCGTCTTGAGTAAATCTTTTACCAGAGGTAGTTCTCCATTTGACCGCCTCGTTCTCTCCATACACAAATCCGATACACTCAAACTCTCCTTGAGGATCATCTCCTTTTGCCCTAAAAAATCGAGTGCCAGTGACAATCTTATAGCGGTCTTTTATTTTATCGTAATCAATACCCCTAGTTGCTAGATAAGCTTCAGCTTTATCCATATCGCTTTGTCGAGGCACAGAGATAGCTGTGGGAGGCGTTACCTTTTTAGGTATACCAGTGCCTTGCTTTAAGGTTTCGTGCGTGTGACGGCCTTCAGAATCGCAGTGAAAGCATTTCCACATAACACCTTCATTATCAACGGTGACGGATAGAGTTCTATCGTGTTTCTTTTTTCGAGTGTGGCTGCACTCAGGACATAAAAATCTATTGCTCTCTTTGATGGTACTTAAAAAGTCTCTCATTACTTGAGTTGACATTGGCGAAACCCTCCTTTAAGGTTCGTTAAAATGGTTTTAAGATAGCTATTCTTACTATCAAAAAAAATTATAAATAGCTATTTAGTTCACTTGTTATTTTTTTAATTAAATATCTCCTTCTTATTCCCTTTTCTTCCATTGCTTCTCTGACTTGTTTTCTTACACGAAGATGGTCTATCGCTTTTGATTTGCAATCTTTGACAAAGTTATCTGATTGAAAGTAGATAAGGCTGCTCTCTTTGTCAGCTAGGCTACCGCTGTCTAAATCTCTAGCTGCCCTCTTAATTACTTCAACCTTGAGACTCAATCTCTTCTACCTGTATTTCGCATCTCGGATTCTCTTTGTCTAGTCCCCAGTATATATGCTTATGTTTTACTTGCCTGTCATTCTTGTAAATTTTGTCCTGCATACAATCCAGCACCACGCTCTCATCTAAGTCTGGTCGCCTTGTCCTGTAATAGATTGTCATGGTAACACTGACATCGCTCTCGATCAGAGGATCTAATACAGGACACTGTTCTTTGAAGGCTTTTACATAGTCATTGGCTTTCTTTGATTTTATGAATGCAGGTCTCCCTTTAATAGTTACCAACCGTCTTGAATTGCTTTTACTTGCAGGCTCTCCCAGTATAACTATTTTATTTTTCATTTGTCATTGTACTTATTTTTTTGTTTATGTTAAGCTCTTTTTCTTTGGAGATTCATCATGGCAAAAATTAACGATTTAATCATTGACTTAGAGCAACAAGGGAAGATCTATTATGACGAACATAGAAGACAATACTATCCTAATCGAGAGGGTAGAGCCACCGCCAGAGGTGAAGCGCAAAATGAATCGGGAGTTCCTTCCGAAGAACATTCAAGAAACAATGATCTCAATGAAGGATGGAGAAAGCTTTTTTCTCCCTGCTCAAGACCAAGATAAGAAGATGTTTACTTTGAGATCAATGCTTTACAGGCACTACGAGAAAGAAGGCAAGGATTTCAAATACTCTTTATCTAAAGAATCCAAGGGCGATCAGTTGGGTATTAGGGTTTATAAATATCAATCTGATGGTGAAATCACAGACGATTATTAAGGGGTCACGTTGATTACAACAAACAAACACAAACTGCCAGAGATTGTCGTTAAGACGTTACAAACAGATCATTACTCCAGAGGGAATAGTGATATAAGTGTGACTCAACTTATCGACGCTCCACAAGTCGTAGTGCTTCAAAATAAACACGATGACGAAATGGAAAGAGATATATCAGAGTTAATCTGGCCTACCCTTGGCACATCTTTGCACCATCTTTTTCAAGAGACTGCTGAAAAGCAGGGTGATGATGTTGTGTCTGAGGAAAGATTGTTTGTTGATGTTGAGGGGTGGAAGATCAGCGGAGCCATTGACTTACAACAGATAGAGGACGATGGCGTAATCATATCTGATTACAAGATGACCTCTGTTTGGAGTGTTATCTTTGATAAGTCTGAGTGGCACAAGCAACTCAATGCCTATGCTTGGCTAGTGAGAAAAGCAAAAGGCTTGAAGGTCAAAGAGTTACGGATCATTGCGGCACTCAGGGATTGGCAAAGACGAAAGGCAGAGACAGAAGAAAGCTATCCAGACTCTCCCATTGTCGTTGTAAAGATTCCTCTGTGGTCGAATGACGATCAAGACAAGTACATCAATGACAGAGTTAGTCTCCATCAAAAGGCAGTGTTTGAAGAAATGACAAGCGGTGCCTTACCTTACTGCGATTCTGATGAACGATGGCAAAAAGAAACTAAGTTTGCTGTGATGAAGAAGGGCAGAGCAAGGGCAATCAGACTTCATTCCTCAAAAGAAGAGGCTACCGAACAAGTCGAGTATCTAGGCAAAGATCACTACATAGAAGATAGGGTGGGTGAGGCGACTAGATGCACACAGAACTGGTGTGGTGTTGCAGATTGGTGTGACCAATACCAACAATCTAACGAAACAAAGGGAGATCTTTCTTGATAGAACTCGGTGACAAAATGGCTGGCCTGTACCATATTACCACAGCAGGCATAAGAGCAGAGATTGTAGGAGACAATGTTCGCCTAACGGTGATGATAAATCCTCAAAAATTTAATGTCTCGATCCCAACTAAAATATTTTTTGCGCTAGAGCCAAAAGAAATTGTTGAGATGATCGACAGAAGTATTTCAGGACAAAATCGAGAACCCATTTCAATCTTGAGAAAAAGGTTCGACGGTCACGACAAAAATCCATTTTCAAGCCAAAACTAAGGAGGGCGTATGGAGTTCAAAGAAATATGGGAAACCTTTTCTAAGATACAGAAGAAGGATTTGCCCATAGCAAAGAAGGGAAACCTTAACCTAGACTATCTTTCATGGGCGCAAGCGTTGCACATGGCGATAGATCACTTCCCAGATCTTACATTTGACTGCAACAAAGAGCAGACATACGAGGACGGAACAATGATGGTCTTTGCTTCTGTGAACATAGGTGGACACAAAAGAGAGATGTGGCTACCTGTCATGGATCATAAGAACAACTCCATCGTTTCACCTAGTTCTAGGCAAATCAGCGACAATAAAATGAGATGCCTTGTGAAGTGCTTCAGTCTTTTTGGTCTAGGGTTAAACGTCTATGCAGGGGAAGATCTTAAATATCTGGACGAGGGAGAAGAACAGGAAGCCCCCAAGCCCGAAAAAAAAACAACTCAAAAACCCACAGAGAAAGCCCCAGTTTTAGACGAAGCGGTGCAGGTTTTTAATACGTTCCTCAACAGCAACCCGACTATAGATGGGGTTATTAGTCAGTGGAAAGAAAACTTATCTGATGAAAAAGGCTTGCATATCCTTCATATAAAGGATCAACAACCTGACGTATACAAGGATTTAGTTGAGCATAGAGATTTAGCGTTCAAGCATTCTTTGGCACAAGTAAAGGATGTAAAGACTCTATCAAAGATTCTAACTCAAGATTCTAAAGACGATCTGAACGCTATCAAGGCTCTATCAAAAGATGAGTTTAATTCAATCATGGCTCTTGCTAAAGCAAGGAAAGAAGAATTGTTAAATCAAGGAGATGCGTAGTGGCATACATACAATCAAGAACAAACATTTTTAGGAATGAGGACAAACCGAGCGAGAAGCACCCAGATTGGTCTGGTAGCTTTGAAATTGATGGGAGCTTATTGCAAGGTTTGATAGACAACTACAAGATGAATAACGGCAAAGCAAAAGTTTCTATTGCCTTTTGGGATGCTCAACAATCAAAAACTGGATCTAGCTACTTCAGTGCTACACTCTCAACGCAGGTGTCAGATGACAAGGGTAAAGGATATAAGAAGCCAGAACCCAAACCACAGCCTGAACCAGTAGAGCTAGATGATGAAATCCCTTTCTAGCATTACGTTAGTCGCTGATAAGGAAAGGTCTCAGAGGGTTAAAGATGCACTCTCTGGGATCTATCCAGATCTTTCAGAAAGAATATCGAAGCTTGTGGATCATGCTGATCTAGGGCTAGAGATAGAAGTCCACAAGAAGAAACCCCAAAGATCAAGACCCCAAGAAAACTACTACCGAAAATGGGAAAGAGAGTTTGCTAAGTTTTGTGGCACGACTCAAGACGAGATGCACGAAGAAATATTGTGCCAAGCATTCGGATCAAAATCTGTGGAAACCAAGTTCGGTATTAAACGAAGACCTTTGAAACGAAGTAGCAAAACATCTATAAAAGAGTATGCTCAGTTAATAGAAACATTAATTGTGGTATCCGCAGAGATGGGATTTGCTGTGCCACCACCACCCACCCCAGACGAATATGAGGAATATGCGAATGGCTAAAATGGGACACCTCTATTACTACCAAGTAAAAGAGATAATTAAGATTGTGGATGGCGATACGGTAGACCTTAGAATAGATCTAGGCTTTGACTTATCTATCAAGATTAGAGTGCGCCTTGCACAGATCAACGCTTGGGAAAGCAGAACTAGAAACTTAGAAGAAAAGAAAAAAGGTCTTGCTGCCAAAGCGAGACTTAAAGAAATATGCGAAGGTCATTTTGAGAAGGGGACGCTAAAGATTAGCACCACTGAAAAAGGCAAATACGGCAGGTACTTAGGTGTGCTTTGGGGTAAAGGCAAATCAATCAACGATCAATTAGTTACAGAGGGTCATGCCCATTTCTATGGTGGCGGCAAAAGGAAGAAGTACGGTGAATAAAAAAGCCATGATTATCATGGACATAGATGACATTGATGAGATTAAACAAGCATTAGATTTAATCTACACGGAGCTTTCAGAAATTAATTCACACATCAGGCAAGCGAAAGAGGAGTTAGAAGATGAAGATACTTAATTGGATAAAAAATTTTTTTAATAAAAATGATTTCTCTAAAAAGACAGTTGAAACAGTGAAGAAAGTTAGGGTGAGAGCCAGAGATGCTAGAGGGAGATTCAAGGCTGATGACCCTAAGACAAAAGAGAATGAAGCTTATACCTATGAAAATAGAAGCGATTATGTGGGCAGAGATTAATAGAGACTGATGCAGTTAGACATAAAGTACGCAAGCAAAGATGATCTAACATACATAGACTTCTTGCAGAAAAAAAACGCTGAAGACTTGAGCTTCTATCCTAAAATAGTTTTTGAAAGAGAGATAGAGAATCAACGAATACTTCTGGCGTTGGTGAACAATGCCCATGCAGGGTATTTGTACCACGGATCAATTAGATTAGACCTGCCCTTGAAGATACATCAAGCCTGCATAGAGTATGACCTAAGAGGCAACTGGTATGGTGCAGGTTTATGTAAAAGGCTTGAAGACTTAGGCTCTATCGGTGGGGCGAAGACCATCGCCTTGAGATGCGGAAGCGACATAGCAGCTAACAACTTCTGGAAAAACATGGGCTTTGAATGCGTTCAAGTCACACAGGGCGGTGTTAGAAGAATGAGAGACATCAATGTGTGGCAAAAGCTTTTAAGCCACGATCTGTTTGGTTTTACAGGCATAGAGCCTAGCGACAAGAAGAAGTCCACTAAGGTCTGGAGAAACAGAGATAAATCAGTGAAGCAAAATTCTATGTTGAGAGGTAAAGCGTTATTACAATACAGAGACTTGTTAGAAGAAAACTTCTACATGAGCAACAGTGATTAAGCTATACCTTTTTACATTTGCTTTTTACACAGAGTTAGGAGCTTATCAATCACTAGAACTCTGCATAGAGGCAGGGATCAAAGTGAGAGATGACTTCAGATACGACAAGAGCTTGCAGTTTGAACTGTACTGCGTTGGAGAGGATAGAGAGGGAGTGACTATTACCAAGGAGAAAATCAAGGAGGCGTAGATGAGAAGAGGAGATACAAACTATTGTGAGTGTTGTGGGGCGAAGCTTGTCGAGTACAAGCATGGACTATCTAAGGGACTATGCAGGTCTTTAGCTAAAGTCGTAGTGGCTTTTGGGGACACAGAGCCTCACGATATAAAAGATATGCCTCTCGATTATAACCATAGATGTAACTTTCAAAAGCTAAGATACTGGGGTCTTGTTGAAAAGATTGGAGACTCTTTGGGTAAAGGCGGTAAATGGAGAGTGACAGAGAAAGGAATGTCCTTTGTCAAAAACGAAATATCCGTAGATAGGTTTGTCTGGACATATCGGGGTGAAGTAGAAAGCTATGATGGGGAAAAACTTTTCATCACTGATATAACAGGTGGATGGCAATATCGGATTGAGTACGCAAAGGATAGAAGAGCTAGAGCATGAAGCACGGAATAAGGAAGTCTGCTAGGAACAAGCAATGCACTCTACAGATCTTTCCTTACTGCAACAACAACACCGAGACAACCGTACTTTGTCATTTAAACTCTTCGCACAAAGGCATGGCATTAAAGAGTCCTGACTACTTTGCAGTCTATGGATGTAATACCTGCCATGATGTAATTGATGGGAGAACTAAGACTGACTTATCAAAAGAAGAGATACTGAGATGTCAGATTCGTGGTCTTGAGAGAACTTGGAAGATAATGATTGATGAAGGACTGATAACAATAAATGGATGATTCAGAAAAGATACTATGCTCCAACACCGTCTGCGATAACAAGCGTCCTGTTAAGCGAGATCCTCGAAAGCAATGGTGCGACAAGTGCTATCCATTAAGAGTGGATCGTCAGCAGAGAAGGGAAAGAGAGATTCGGTGGGAACAAGAGTTCTTTAATAAACATTGGAAGATTGCAAAGCTATAAACAACACAATCGCTAAACCTTTAAATACAAGGTGTTTGACTAAACAAATAGATGTGTGGTATAATTTTTTCTCAACAAAAAAATAGAGAGAAATATTTTATGGCTACAACAAGAAACAAACATGTTTTAACAAGCAGGCAAATAAAAAGGCGAGGCTATCAAGTTATTGCGTACTGGGACAACGGCTGGCGAATGGGCTATCTCACATCTATCGGAAGGAAGTGGGCTAAGGGGAGGAAAGCCGCTTGCGGATCTCCGCTGAAACTTTCTCTTACTGGCAAAGGGTTAGATTGGAAAGAACACACAACCACCTAACATAAATTAAAAGCCCCTCGAAAGAGGGGCGAAAGGTGTTACATCCATGAATTGTAAAGTAGTCGCATTTTTGGAGATCCATACGACAATATTAGCGTATCACAGTTATTTCGTTCTGCCTACCACTTTATCGTACTCTTTGTTGAATCTTTTATAGATTCCTTCCTCAATTAAATCTAGCCTTTCTTCTTCTTCTGGAAAGTTCAGAGCCGCAGTCGGGTTTGAGTTAGAAGCACTTTGTAAAAGCTTTCTGTATTCTCTTAGCTTTCTTAGCTGTGATTGGTTTGCTTTCATTAAAGGTATCATTTTTATGTATTCTTCATTCTCTTTAAAAAACCTGTCTAAGTCTTCAGGGTTTAAATTTTTAAGAGCTTTTTCTTTTTGCTTTAATGTGTGGTCTCTATCATAAAAATCCGCTTGCGCTTCCATCGAATCTGTTTCTCGGTATACCTTCCTAGCAAACGGCCTTTTATTTGGGTCGATTTCTTCTCCTTGGAGCGCACCGCTTATCGTTGACGCTGTGTTCAAACCAAACTTTCCAAAACCACCCAACGCAAATTCAAAGAAATGTTCTAGCACATCTGGCGAAGCGTATCTGCCCAACATTTTATCGTAGAATCCTCTTTCGTAAGGAGTGGGCAACTCCCCAGGTTCCTCTATTCTCTGACTAAGATCATTTAAAAATTTAGTTGCTGCGACAAACCCACTTCTAGTGGTACTCATGTGTGTGGTTGCATAAGGGCCAGACTGTCCAAAGGCAAAAGGATCTTTGTATATCGGGGAACCAAAAAAGTTTTCGTTCTGAGCCACTTCTAAAAATGGTTGCCCCACTGTTGGAACAACAGACTTTAGACTAGGCGATCCTATCGGGGAGAAAGATCCGAACAAAGCACCTAATAAATTAGATGAAGCTTGCGGTACTGATTTATGTCCATGAGTTACATCAACCATAGATTGACCAAGGTAATGGAACACGTTGTACCCATAAGGCAAAGGGATCAACATATACTTTTGCTTTCCCTTAAACTCTTTGCCATCAGCATCAACATAAGTATCTTTCATGTTTTCTGATTCAACCTTTGAGTCTGGTGGAATCATAATCACCATGTTTCTTTCTTTGATGTAATCAGGTATTTCTGAGTAATAACTTCTACCGCTTTCAGGATCTTCTTCGCTTAACTCTTCACCGAGTACACTAATTAAAGCACCCAACCCAGTAAGCCCTGCAACTGCACCTTGTTTGATTCTGCTTCCATCTTTACTAAGAGGGTTCATGCCTCTAGCAAAGTTGAGCGTTCCTTGAACGCTTGCATTGAAGAATAGATACAGCGAGTTAAGTAACTCGCCCGACATTCCTTTTCTATTAAAGTTAATAGTCAGGTTCTTTGCCAGTGTTGCGGCTTGAGCTTTAGCCAGTTCAGGATCTACACCTCTTTCAATCAGTGCATCTCTTGAAGCTATGAACGTAGAAAAACGAACTCCGTTTTCAACTGAGGAATTTAAATCCTCAATAAAATTGAAAATAGCCTCTCTACCTTGCTTGAAGTTGCCTGTAAAAGTTCCTTTTGCCATGTCAACTAAATTGTCCATAGTCTGAACTTGCTTTTCTACTGGTCTTACATAAAACCAATCTGCTTTTGCGCCTGACTCTACAAAGTCTTTGTAGTTATCTAAGTCCTTTTGACTGATCCCAAGAAGGTTGCCTTTGATTGTGCCGTCCTTTAGGTCAACCCTCCTGAGTGCCTTATAGAATTTTCCCACTGAAGGTATGGTATTTAGCAATACTTTCTTTACCAGTTTTTGATCTTTAGCTTTCCCTTGAGACATCTCTTGTTCAGCAAGCAGGTTATACATTGCTGTCTGTACGTCCCTAGAAAAGTTGCCCATCACAAATTCTGGGTTTAAAGAAGTATTCACCATAGAAAGAAATCTATTTATAACGCCAAAATTTCTAGCAAAATCATCCAGCCTGCCGCCAACATCTCCAGCTAACAGAGCTTTCCTTAATCTTGAGTCTTGTTTAATGTCAACGTAGTATTGCTTGCCATCAATCTTTACGCCTATTAAATCTCTATCATCCCTTTTAGAAAAATCTCTTGGAGGCTTGAAGTCTATTGTCTCTATAAACTCTTTTTTGTTTGCGCCCTCTGGGATTGAATCAAATAACTCTGTTTCGCCTTGCTCATTTTTAATGATGTACTCAGGATCTGTTCCAAGATACTTAAACTTTTTAGAAAATTGTTTCTCGTACTTTCTTCCTCTGGGGGAATAGACCTCCCAGTAATCATCGTTAGGATTATTCTGTATTAAGTCTACTAATGACTGACCAAATTCTTTGTTGTTAAGACCTCTTTTTATAGAGTCTTGTCCATCTTTTAGAATGTTAGCTATTGGAGAAGTAGCCTGTGAACTTCTTCCCAACGCACCCAAAATTTCTTTGCCTCTTATGCTGTAGCTTTTACCTGTTGTCCCAAAGTCGGTATCGTCTAAGTCGTCAATCTGTTCTCTGCCCTTGAGAGGGGTGTAATATTTGTATATCTCTCCTATGGCATCAGCCGTATCTTTACTAATCAATCCACTGTCAGCCATCCTGTCTCTAGTTTCTTTAATGATCTGATCTGTTTTGTCAGCAATTTTTAATAATCTTTTGGCTTTTATATTGCCGCCACTCCATGTGCCAGACTCGTCATTCCAATCCATGTTGTACTTTTCTTTCATTTGTTTTTTTACAAATGAATTGGTTAGCCTTTGTTTCTTGCCGTCAATGGTGACTGATCCAGCACCTGGATTTGTTTCTGCGTTTTGTTTTTCGTTTCTCAACTGCAACCGATTATTTCTTTCTATTGCGTGTCTGAGCATTAAGAAAGTATCTACTTCGTCTGTAGTGACTTCAGCATCAGCTATTTCTTTAGCTAACGGCCTCATGTTGTTTTGCTCAAACTCCCTCATTTGGTTGCCTGCTTTACCAGCAATGCTTTCTTCTCTTTCGTATGCAGACTCTAAGGTAGTTAAAGGCTTTAGCCCTGCTTTTTCTCTTAGCTTATTAATATGTTCAGTAACATCTTTTAAGCCAATGAATTTATCAGCTACTTGATATAATATTCTTTTGGTCTTGCTGTATTTAACATTGCCTTCTTCATCGCTAAGAACAAAGTTTTTAGTTTCCCAACTAAAAGGCTCTCTGCCTGACTCTTCTTGATCAGTTAAATCTTCTTTAACCTTTTCGTTTATCTCGTCATACGCCCTGACCTGAGAGTCTTCTTCATTTCTTTGCACCGTTTCTTGTGCTTTCTTCTCTGCTTTTTCTCTTGACCTTTGAATGTCTTTGTCAATTTCGTCTAAGATAGATTGCTCTGTTACGTCTAACTCTTTAGAGCCTTCATCTATAAAGTATATAGTGCCATCGGCAGACGGTTCTGAGTTTACAAAGCCGCCCTCTTCCAGAGAGTTAAGCACTAACTCCATTTTTTCTGTTTCTACTTCATTGAGATCCGCTAGTTGTTCTAGCGTTAGGTTTTCCTCTGACTCCAAAAGATCTATTGTTGATGACCTTAGATTTATTGCTTCTTCACGTTGTTCGTTTATTTGTTCTTCTGTGAACAGTGGGGTGGTATCCGCTACATCATCTTCTGGGGTGACGGTCTGAGATTCTTCTGTAGGTTGATCTGCAACTTCTTCTGCGGTTTCTTCTGTGGTTTCTGTTCTGCTGACCTTTCCCCTTTTGCTTGGAACAGCTAGATCTAATACCCCTTGAACAACACCACCAACTAACGCACCCAAGCTTCCTTCTTCAGCGTATTGAGAAAGCTCTTTGTCTCCTAATATTTCTTTGGATGGATCGTACACATTCTTCTGAATGAGATTCTGCACAACAGATGTGGTCATTTCTGTAGCAGCCTCTATGCCACCAACCTCTGCTATTCTTTTAACTCTTGTAGTGAAGTTTTTTAATCCGTCTTCTCCAAGAACTTCTCTTAGCTCTTTAATTCTTTTAATAGGTATGATGTCTATGACACCTGGAAGTATGCCTGCTAAAGCTGCTGTCCCTCTTTCTGCTTCTGTTGCTCCCTCTTCTCTTGCTCTTTCAGAAGCTTCTCCTACTTGCGCTCCTACAACTGACGCACCTGCGATTGCTGGGCCAGCAAAAGGTACGAAAGACGCTGCAACAGGAGGGACAAAAGAACCAAAAGCCTGACCTATTTTTCTTCCAGCAAGATCTTCTTCTCCCACATCAGGAGAAACAAAACCCTTGAGGTAATCAGTTGCACTTAATATGCTTTCTCTGGCAGAGGATTCTGTTTCCTCGCCAGCAGGGGTCATTAGTCCTAGTGCAGCCTGTTCTCCAAAGTTAATGGCTCCTTCAATTATGCCTTTACCAAAACCTTCAAACTGGTCAATGATGTCTGTTTGCACCTCTGGCAATAAAGGATCTTCTTCAAACGGACTGAAGTTGTATCTTTCAGCTAAAGCTTTATCGTATTCTTCTCTATCTGCATCTGGGTAATACTTGTTATACACAGCATCTGACAACTGTTGATCGTTCAGATCTTTAAATTCAGGGAATTGCTCTCTAATAATGTCTGCTGACATTTATTGATCCATTATCTCTTCTGATTTTTCAGAGAGATCTTCTCTTGTGAACTGTCTGTATAATTGTTTGAGCCTGTTGTCTATATATTTTTTCCTTTGTTCGGGGGTTTGTGTTTGCATTTGTATACCGCTTAATTCAGATTGAATTAAATCTACTGCGGCCTCTAATCTCATAACTTGATCTCTGTCCATCTGTGCTTTTAATGCACGATCTCTGTATTCTGCTAGTTCAATCGCTTTAAACATATTTATTGCGCTGTCAGAACCTAATTTAGCCAAATTGTAAAGAGATTCTTGTTGTTTCAGATCTACATTCGCAAGCAGTTCTGCTTGCTTTCTTTTTGCTTTAGATTCTTCCATGCCGATTGTGGCTTTACTAACCTGCTCTTGTATTTTAGCTTGCGTTGCCAAACCCTTCAGAGCATCTGATCTTTTCTTGCTTTTGCCCTTTAATTTCATAGCAGTTTTTGAAGCCTCGCCAATCGCATCTCCTATGTTGCCTGTGCTTGCGTAAGCCGCACCCAACTGAGCTATGGCAAAGTTTACAGCATCCTTATTTCCTTCTTTCTCTGCTGCCTCTGCTCTGGCTGAGTAGTCTTTAATAATGTTTTCTAAATTAACTTGATTTTCGCTAAAGTCTATATCACCACCTAAAGCCTGTCTTGCTGCCGAATAGTCTATCTCTGCCCCTTTTAGAGCTTGATTTGCAGCCATCATCTTATTAAACGCATCTTGTGTTAGTGATGGTGTTTCGGTTTGTAGTGCTTGATTTGCTTCTTTCTCTGCTACCTCAGAAACCTGTGGCTCATCTCCTGCTTCGGGTTGTTTAGAATCATCAAAACCACGCCCTTTTACACCTAAACCAAGAACATCGCCTCCAAGATCTTGACCTCCTTGGTCTTGGCTTGCTGATGCTTCACTAAATAAAGTAAATTTAGGACCCTTATCCGCAGTATTATCTGCAAGAATAAGTTCTTTAGTGTCCTTATCTATTAAGGTAGGGTCTTCACCTTCAAGAAGTTTACTAGCATCTGATGTTAGTGCAGAATTAGCTGCCATTTCTGTAGCTTTGTTTAATGACAGGCTTGGATCTTCCTCTAACAAAGAACGCCTACTTGCTTGAAAATCTAATAGTTTTTTTTCTAATTCTGGAAATTCTTTGCCGTAATCTGCCATTGCTTGTCGAGCTTCCATACTTATCGGTGCGCCAGACATAAGCTGATTTATTAAATTTTCGTAAGCAGATTTTCTTCTATCAGAAAAATATGTAAAAGGTTTTGCATCAGAAAGAGAACCTTGCCCAACCATTCTGTAAGGAGCAACTTTTCCATTATACATTCTTACAGGCTCTTCCATAGGAACACCCATTGCGGCATTCATAAGCTCGTCAGGATTAGCGTTAAGAGATGCTATGCCTTCACTAACTATTTGCTCCTCTCTTCTTACTGGCTTTCGTATTCTTCTTCCCCCTCTTTGAACAACTCTAGTTTCGTATGGGGGTGGGGCCATTTCCATAGGGAGAGCCATTTGCTGTGGCGGCATTTCAGCTACCGCTTGACTAATCACTTGGTCGGTCACAGTACCTTGAGGAGTTTGTTGACTAGCCGCATAAGCTTGTCTTATCTTTTGTCTTCTCTGTATTTCTGAGACAATTAAAAATTCAGGGAACTGTCCTGTAGGCATCTGTGCTAACTCAACCAGCATTTCATCTGGTGCGCCTTTTATATAATCTTCTTGCTCAAGAATATTCATTCTAACCTCTCAATGCTCTATACAGACCTAATCCACCAATACCAGCACCCAACGCTTGTTGCATGGCTGTCGGCCCACCGTACAATGATCTTGTTTGTTCTGGAGATACAGGCAATCCTTGCAGCATCTGACTAAACAGATTAAGTTGTTGGACAGGATACGTCTTCTGTCTAAGGAAGTCTTCGTATCCCATGTCAAGGGATCTTTGATCCATGCCTCTTCTGATCTCACCAATACCGCCCAATGCTCCAAGTCTTTCAAGAGCCATTGCTTGGTCTGCCTTGCCTAGATCCGCTAACATTCTAGCCGCATCTAATGATTGACCTCGCATTGCCATATCTTGGCCTAGTCCAGCAAGCCCTAATCTAGCTCTTTGTTCCATCAATGCGGCATTCTGCTGTCTTGCCAACATACGTCTTTCGTCTTCTATCTGCCTGCTTCTTCTGTCTGCCTCAATGCCTTGCATGGCTTGTTGATAGGCTGCTAGTCCACCTTGCGCCTGAATATCATCTAGTCTCTGACCAAGGTTTCTCTCTCGCTCTGCTTGCATGATGGCTTCTCTATAACCACCTAGACCGCCTGCTTGAGCAGCTTGTCCTGCTAGTTGATTAGCCTGTATATCTGAGTCTCTTCTGGCCTCTCGCTTAGTTATATCAACGACTTGTTGCTGATACGGATTCATGTATCTGCCAACCATGTATGGGTTGGCTACACTGCCACCGTAATAGCTAGTTCTTTGATACTCAGGCTGAAACGATCTAGCTATATCCATTCCTTGGCCTGTGGGCTGATACCCCACTTGAGTAGCTATATCTGTTGCAGATCCTATCTGTGAAGGCGCACCCTGAACTGCTAACTGTGCAGTGCCTTCCTGCGCCAAACTCTCATAAGGATCAAAGTATGCTAGTCTTTGCCCAGGATAAGGGGCATAAGGCTGTGTGGTTTCGTATAGCGTTCTTCCTAATAGCTCTTCGTAATAGGGTCTAGCGTACTCAGGGAGATTAGATTGAACTACCTCACTTCGAGTAGTGCTTGGTTGACTGCCTCCTCTACCTGCCATTGTCTATGTCCTTTTCGTAAAATACCGCTGTTTCCTCATAGCCAGCCTTCTTCATCCACTGGCTAAATCCTTTTCTGCCCCAAAACTCTACACAATCGCATCCACTTTCCTGTGCGTATTGTTCTAACTTATTGAGAACACAAGTAAAAATAGAAGTTTTGGTTTGATTTTCTATGCCCCCTGCAAACTGCACTGCTAAAGATAGCTTGGTTGGGTAAGGTATGAATTGAGTCGTTAAGACAGAAGTTATTTCTTGGTCATCATCAAACGCTACCCACAACTGCTGATCGCCTGTCATTAAAGATTGATATAGATACTCAATGTTCCAACGCTCTTTTGATTTATCGACACCGCCTTGCAAAAGTCTTTCTGCATCTTCCCAGACTGAATTAACAAAATTAGGGGGGACTAAAGTAACGGTGTACTCTGGCATACCGCTTTCTTCGTTTGACGATAAATCAAAGCCTTCTATTGGTTTGAGTTGTGCTTTCATGCAGGTAAGACTCCTCCTTTACGCAAAGGGGCTGGTTGTTGTGTTGTTGCCGTTCTTTCCATTCTAACTCTATCTAGCATACCGTCTAGTTCTCTTACCCCAGCATCGGTGCTTCCATCTCCTAGTCCTGACACAACATCAGCAGGAACAATGTACTCACCTGGAGACACTGCTACAGGTTGTTGTGTGCCAATCATGCCTTGAACCAGATCATCCATGCCACCGCCTTGGCCTACAATTTCTCCTTCTTTCTGAGAGTTAGGCACTATTTCCTCTAAGGTAACTTCTCTTAAAGCTAAAAAGGCTTCTTCACCAAACTCATCTATAAACATTTTTATTATAACTTCTGCTTCTTCTTCTGGCAGTTCTCCCCTAATTGCTTTTTGTGCAAGCTCGATTAGCCTATCAGCATCCATATCTGGATTTAATTCTGCCTCGCCACCCTCTGCCATAAAATTCATCGGGACACCGTATCTTCTTAGATACTCAAGACCATACTCATAGCCTTCTGGTAGATTAGCCAGTGGATCGCCTTCTTTCGCTACTTCTGTAGCCTCTTCAGTTTTTGG
>MDSZ01161181.1_pt1 | contig 16525 bp, 13 predicted proteins | sample 811201 | NCBI WGS metagenome assembly MDSZ01 (sample SAMN05326647, study PRJNA326480) | marine metagenome | isolation source: seawater | place: Indian Ocean: North | collected 2010
CAATTACTATGGAGACATCCATAGCAGATATGATGAAAAACGCAGATCTAGCAAACCTTAGTGAGGTCTTTAATAAAGGTGGTAATCTGCGTGCCGTTCAACCCGTATTTGATGTTTTTAATAGAAAAGCGAGAGAGGCACAGTTGAACGCCTTTAAGAAAGAATTCATAGATGATCTAATTAATGATAAAGACGGTCCCATGAACCAATACATTAGGTACTTGGAGCTCGAAGGTGACATAAACGCTCTGTTAAAGCAAAAGTTAGACAAAAACAAAAAGGCTGCGCAGGTAACTAAACTGATTCAAAATGCTGAGAAAAAGTTAAGAAACCAGCAGGCAAAAGATTTCGCTTCTGGTAGAGTGGGAGCTTATGGAGCTTTTAAGGGGGGTGTGGACAGAAAAATCCAAAGGGGCAACTTGGCCAGTGTAATTCAAGCATTCGGTGGACACCCAGATGAAGTAGACATTACAAGAGCGCTTGCTCAGAGAAGAGAGTCAAATATATTAGCTTATACCGCTCGTGGGCCAATGTCACTTGGCGCAAGCAATTTTGGCATAATGGGCGGAAATGAACAGGCTAGAATGGGTTTTGATAAGTATGCGCGAGGGCTGGGGCTGGGGACATCAATGTTTCAAAATCTTCCGGGTAGGCCATTAGCCTTTACGGGAAGGACGGATAAGGACGGTAATCCAATATCAGTCATTGCTGATCTAGCACAAAGGGCAAGGGCGGGAGCGACAGGTATCAAGAACTTAACCGAAAGATCGAAGGCTGAATTTGCGGAACGCGAGTTTGTCGGCGGTACTGGTTGGGATGTAAACGTATTAGGCGAAATGCCCCAAGTACTTGCAGACATGAAAAAATCTGGGATGTTCACGGGAGCAACAAGTCCACAGCAAGTGCTAGACATAATTGAAAGGGCCGGAACAAATCTTACAGGGTTAGGAACGACTTTCGAAAAAATAGAAGATATATCAAAACCCGCTAGAAACGCTGAAGAGCAAGTCCAGAAACTTCTTGTAATACAAAAGCACTTGGCCGAGTCGTACGCGGACGAAGCTGCCATGAATAAGGCCAAAGCACGAATGCTTGAAGACGCTTCTAATAACGCGCTTATCGGTGCTGAAAATGCGGCAGCACTAGCCAAACTCAACATGGAGTTTGATTTGGCAGACCCAACCAAAACTCAAGCTGAAAGAAGGGCTTCGGTTAAAACAGCAAGGACCGCGGCAATCACCGCTGGCAAATTTAAAGATGGATTTAAATTAACTTTTAAGGAGATAGGTGAGAGTTGGAAGAAAAGTAGTAATGAAATGGCCAATGAGGCGGCGAATGGCATGGTTGCTATCAGTGATACGCTTCAGGGCGGAATTAATGACGCAGTTTGGTCTTGGATAAAGGGAACAAAATCTATTAAAGAATCGTTTGGTGACTTGTTCCAAAGCATTGGGGATATGGCTGCCAAGATGGTTATAAAAATGGCACTGCAGCAGTTTATTTTTAACCCAATGGCTAATATGTTTAATAAGGGCGGTTATATCGATAAGGGACAAAGAGGTAAAGATACCGTTCCGGCTTTACTTAGTAAGGGAGAATATGTACTAAGAGCTTCTGCTGTTGATAAGGTAGGAAGAGGAACTCTGGAGCAAATCAATAGTGGAGGCAAAGGCTATAATTTAGGCGGTTTAGCTTTGTCCTCGGGCGACAACACAATTAATATTGCTCATACTAAAGAATTACTCGGCATATTAGGGGGCTCAAGATCGGGGCAGTCGAATTCCGTGGGTATTGGGATAGGACGCAAAACTAATAGTAAGCAGTATGACCCGTTATTTGGTGGCGTAGATCCTCAAGCTGGTTTATCCTCTATTCGTCGTGGAGGAGCAGGTTTCGCTAGCACCACATTAAAGAATGCTTATATCTATGATAAAGCGGGAAGCCGTTATGAAATTGACAGAAGACTAAGTAGAATGGCTCTGGGCGATGATAGTAACCCTCGCAATAGATTTAGAATGGATAAAGCTAAAGGCTTAATGGATGCGAGATTAAATAGATATAATGAGCTTAAAGAATGGCAAGCATCGGTAGAGAAAGCAAGAACGCAGAGAAGAAAGAAAATGCAAAATATGCTATGGATGATGGGTGGCATTATGCTCGCTACACATTTAGCAAGTGGAACTGAGTGGGGTAAAGCTCAAGGATTCCAGAGGCCGTTTGGCGCAACAAATAATAAATTTGGTCAGGGAGTGAGAAACGCACCCGGTAGATTTTGGAATTGGGCTGGTGGATTATTTGGTGGCGGTGGGCCAGCTGCTCCCGGGGCTGGCGGTAGCATAGCGGCGGGACAGGGCGCCCCCGGCATGCCCGCAGCGGAATTTGGAGCACAGCAGAAGTTTCTTGAAATGGGCTTTCGCAACCAAGGAGGTTCAATTGCTGACACTGAATTCGCTATGCTTTCTAAAGGAGAATACGTTATGCCCGCAGATACGGTTAATAGATTAGGCATAGATTTCTTTGAAAGACTTAATAAGCAGGGTAAAGTTAGTGGGTATGCTCAAGGGGGCTATGTTGGCTCTACAGCGGGCCCAGCAGGCGATAGCGGCGCTTATGGTGCCTCGACCAACAATATCACTATAAACGTCAATGTGGACCAATCTGGGGCCACTACGAGCACCACAGCGGAAGGTTCCGGCCTTAATCAAGAAAGCGCCAAGCAACTAGGCACTATGATCAAACAGCAGGTTATGCAAACCCTAGTTACTCAGAAGCGAGTTGGTGGAATTCTGTATGATGGAAATGTATCAGGAACCTAAAGAATCAATTTTTTCTTCTAATTCTTTTATCTTTTTGTCAATAATTGCCACTGCTTCATTGTGAAGAAGATGATTGGAAGCTAGGTCTCCTCTTAATAAGGGTAAATTATAATTAGGAGTAAAGTCTTTAACTATATCATAATCTACATTATATTTACTTTCAGACATATAGTCTGTATGTAGTGTTACTTCCCACTTTTCTGCTTTTATTTCCCCACTCATTACTCTGGGTGGAAGGGGGTGGTTTAGCATAATTAAAGTGCTATTTGTTAATAATTCAATTCCAGCAATTGTTCTATCTTCAATTGGTCTATTGTTTATTAATGATGAAATAATATTTAATTTTGCTCCCGATCCAGACCCCCCAGTCGTGTCGCTTTGTTCGTCGGGAGCAATGTTGTAAACACCATTTGATTGTATTGAAACAGACTCTATGGATCCGTCTTCGCCCACCGAATCAACCACGAATGTGGCGGGCACATCGATTTCGTCGAGTGAGTTATATTTACAAACTCCAGTAGAGGGTTTAATTACGTCACCCTGTGCGTAGTTGCTACCCCCATCTAAAACGCTAACCTCTGAGACTTGGTATTCTTTATAGATAAAAGATATGTCGTCGTTTATACTCAGGCTGGGCCCGAGGTTTTCATCAATAATTAATTTGGATCTATCTTCGACCAAGGCTTCCTTGGACAGCATGAATTTTTCTTTGTGGGAGATTTTATAAAATTCATCGTCTCCCGATATGATAATAAATCCGCCAGTCTTTAGTGGGAGCCAATCGGCCTTTGAGCAGGCTATAACTTTATTGGACCCTTGCAACACTGAAACCGTGTGTCCGTACTTTTTTCTAATCATAATTGGTGGCATAATGTTTAACTTTCTTCTGTATAAATATCGTTTTCTGGAAAAGCGGGAATCAAAATTGCTGGTTCACCGTTTTCGTCTTGAGGCGCAGACACTAAAGCTTTGGCCGGTTTAACATAGCCGCTGCCGTACTGGGTCATGATTACGCCTGTTACTGACCCGTCTTTTATTGTGGCTACCGCTTTTGCGTGTAGACCGGGGCGTGACCCATTAGGTGGGTCAATTTCTATGGTTGGTGGAGAGGGATACCCTGATCCACCATTTATTATATTCACTTTTAAGACATTATTAAATGGATTAAAATTTATTATGTCTTCTACGGGTAATTCCAAGAGTTTTTCTGTAAGAGTATTAGGTAAATCTCTGAAGAAATTCTTTAGGCCTACTACATGGTCTTTACACTCTTGGCAATCTTCCTCTAGGGATTTCATGAATTCTAAATCTAATACGTTAAACATAGACATTCTGCGTTTTCTGAACTCCTCTAGTTTAAATTCTATAGCTAATGATGTTTCGTCTATTTTTTCTTTTTCTATATCAAAGTGATATTGGTACTGATCCAAGGAGTACTCTGTCCATGGGAAAAAGAAGTTCTTTTTTACTTTTGATGGGTCTATACCTTCTTGTAGTAAGATATTTTTAAAGTGATCTTCAGGCTTAATGTCAAGGGGGACAGTAAAGGTTAATAATGTATCGTCATTTAATACAATTAATAATATTCTATTTTTATATAAATTTTTCATACTCTTTAGCCTTATGGATATTTGGATTCTCCGTCTCCACCCTGAGGAGTAGAAAGTGTTATAAAGGGGCTTGCTTGGTAAACGCTTTCGTGCAAGGTGAATTGAGATGCGTCGTAATGCAGGGCGGTTTGCTCTACAATTGAGTAATCATTAGCTGTGACTATTCCAAAAAAGCCTTCGTTTAGATAACTATCGTCAATCATTCGACCCAAGTGAACGTCAAAATATTTTTCGGTTTTTACTAATCCACCAAAGCCCTGACCAAATCCAGCGGGGTGGTGATTCCAGACTCCCGGTATATTTTCAAAAAGGTCACCTTCTCGCATGTAGCTCTTGACGCTTTCGGTGAATATTCCAAATGAGTATGATGTGCCTGCGGGATTAGTTCCTGCGAACGTTATGTCTTTTGCTCCTAATATGCTCTCACCTAAATCATCGCTACCGGGGTACGTTTCGTATGGGCCATTCCAAGAGTTCATTCCTACTACAGAGTAAGAAGATAGTTGATTTTCGGATGGCCTTGGTGGAAGGTTGTTGGGATCAAAATATACCCTAAAGCGCCTGAAACCTCTTAATGGTCTATCTTTACCCGCAATTAATTGATCTCTTTCGTTATAGGAATTTATCTTGTCCAAGTTATAGTTAAACACTGCTATATCTTCTCCCCATCCGCCGTAAGCTATACCCGCTCTGGGTAATGGAACATCAGAGCTTCTTAGTCCATTAGGTGGATTTGTTGAACCCGTAACCTTAAACATATTTAGAACAAAGGAGTGTGAAGGAGGAACGGCATACGCTAGATTCGGTGTGTTGGTCGTTGTTGCTTGTGGTGTGTCAGGATTCGCCGAAAAATCAATCTTAGCCATCTTGAATCTACATCTAGTGTGAGAGTCGTCGTGGAACGGCATCCATCTTGAAAAATTCATACCACCTATAACATCACTTGCGTATACTTCGGTATTTTCACAGCCGTATTCATAATAGCCTTTATAATCATATAGGGTTTGTACGTCTTTGGCTGTCATTGTTTTTACGTGAGATATTCCCTGTCCTTCCCACTGACCATTTACATTTAACCTTATCCACCACCTAAAACCTCCAGCTTGAGAACTCGCAAATCTGGTGGGCGTCAATGGTACCGCATAAGTTCCCGGCTGGGAAGAGCTACAACATCTTGCTGTACCATTTTCATAATCACCAATAGCGTCATGGTATGAGTCGGCTGAAAATCTGTGTTTAAGTTTAGTAACATTGCCGTGTGTATCTACATTATCTCTGGCAAACCCCATCCATAATTTAGACTTATCAATAGATCCCCCTTGCTCTCCTATTGCTCTATCAAAAGAGTCGAAGAATTTTACAGACATATAGTATGTATCGCTATACAAAAAGGTATCTGTTGATCCCGCTACCGCTGGTGGGCTCACACTGAATTCTCCGGGTAGTATGGTGCTGTTACCGCTAAACGGAGCCTCAATAATTTGGTACTCACCAATCCTGTCTCTTATTTCTGCATCATTTAGTGCTATGTTTGGTCTTTCTTGAACAGTAAGTGGCGTCCCGTCCGCTTTAAAATCTGCTCCTGAAAATGGATGTTTAGATAGGTACATGTATCCGCCAGCTAAGTCAGTGAAGCTATTTAATAAAAATTTAAAATCAATCAATCCATCTTTATCTATAAATTGTTCCGTATGTATAAGGTCGCAGGCTTCTGGATCACCGGGTCTTGTGCCAGCTAATCTTCTGGGGGTAAGGCAATAACCTTTGGGTCTTGGGTTATGAATTTCAATTATATCCCAGCCAGTGGTGTTTTTGAATTGTTCTCCTGCGGTATTCGCAGATGAGGAGTCTCCATCTTCATTCAGCGCTTCCACAGTTAAATCGTAATGTCTTCTTGGCCCGCCTGAAGTTTGACTGTTTGCTTCAAAGCTGTATGTGAATACATTTGTATCTGTTGAGTAATTTGTTATTGTTGCTAATGGCGTAGAGGAGCCGGTGTTAGCTTCATGAATGTTAATTCTGTAAGTTATTGGAAACTGTATGCTTGACGCACTGCTGTTAATGGTCTGCCCAAAAAATGAGGCCTCCCAAGTAACGGTGGCATCTGTTGACGTTATTTCGTTAAAATAACTTTTTGTCGCTGATGAGGCAGGACCGAATGGATTAAATTCGGTATATAATCTTAACGAATGAACTTGAACATCTCTTATTGGGTAGTGGTTTGATATGGGGTAACCAACAGAGCCGTCGTACATTCTTCCGTCTTGATGCGAGCTAGACATTCCCCCCACACTGTTGATTGCAAAAACTCTAACGTAATATCTTTTATTATTTCTGGGTGGAAAGTAAAAAACTTCGGGGTGTCCGTCTGCGGGTAAAAGGTCGTCTAAGTAAGTTGTGGCGTACAAAAAGGTAGCTTTTGGAATTGACGTGTTACTCCTCGTGTCTGAAGACGTAAAGTTACTACCCTCTTTGATGTATACTTGGTAGCCTATCGTTGTACCTATATTATCAGGCTTGGCTATTTTAATTCTAACCCTTTTACTATTTGAGCTTCCCGGAAAAGGTCTTTCACCTAATGCTACAAATAATGGATGAGGCGGTGGTTCTGTAACCCCTTGGGGAGAAGGCACGAAAGAATAAAGAACTCCGGATTCTATATAGTCGTATTTACTTGGATTGTGAACCATGCCCTCAACAGAGTATAAGGATGGTTCTTCCTCTTTAATTGAGGTAATTGAAAACAAGTTTTGTGAGGTACTTATATTTGATATACTCCAAGTCGCCCCCTCCAGAAGCTGGTGTCCGGAATGAGTGACGAACATGGGGTCCGAACTACTGTTGGTAATTACCGTTCCTGAGATGGCTCCCCCGATCAATTCGGAATCTCTTATCTCTGTAGAGCTCAAAGTGATTGTCTCAGTACTCGGGGAAAAATCAAAATTTTGTATGTGCGTTGGTCTTATTCCTGAAAAGTGCGATTGACTATCAATATTTACTAAAGATGTATCGTAGTATTGCGCGGGTGTATTTACCGTTAATTGGTAATTACTGGATGATCCTAGGGACGATCTCACGTCTCGATCAAGAATTACTTTATTTTCTTCTATTTGTACGAGTCTGCCCGCGTATTTTTCGTCAGACCTATTGGTGTCGTTTACTTTAATTAAATCGCCCGGCCTTAGTAAGGACGCTTCTGGTCCAGTGTTGAATTGTATTAATTCGGTTTCCGCTGCTTCTGTCGCAAGGAGCCATCGACCGAGTCTAATGGCTTGGGACCGACTAGTACATGCAAACGCTGTGATTTCTTTTTCTTTAATGCCGTGTTTTCTTATACCCTCTGCATTTTCCACGTATTCTATAGCGGGTTTATAGAAATTATCTTTATCATTATATCGAACAACGCACACTGTATGCGTAACGTTTGCGGATGAAGACGTATATCTAAAGTCTCCATCCTCTACGTTTACATTTGTAAATTGAGTTACTGGGTTTCTGGGTTTGTCTATGGACGTGTGTATCGATCCCAGTCCGTAGTATAATATCGCCCTAAACACACTAGCAAAGTCCTGAAGAACCTTGTATGCGTCTTCTCTAGTGTTTATTAGGGTATTGCATGTGAACCTAGGCTCTAGACCTTCTTCTCCATTTGGTACAAGTACGTCACAAAATTTAGACACTTCATAAAGCGTCCAAATGTCGATATTCACTGTATCTAGATATTTTCCTACCCCATACCTTTTATTGGTTAAAAGATCATAAAAAATCCAAGCTGGATTATCGGTCCATTGTTTTTTAGATTGGAAGGTGCCATCCCAGTGCGCTTCAGCATAAGTTCTACTTTTGGGGTCATACCCAGTTGGTACCTTGACCTTCAGTAATCTCATATCGTACGAGCGCGTAGGAATTTGAGAAAAGTATTCAGCATTAAAATTCATCGATACAATCGCTGAATTTGGGTAAGCAAGTGTGTCGGCAAATACAGTAGTTATTGTGTCTACAAAAGATTGGTTGGAAACGTTAGCTTCGATAGAGTCCATCGTCGTCCTTATAACCTCCACCTCGTAACCCGCCAAGTATTCATTACGTAAATCGTCGTCTAGTTCTATTTCTACGGGGTGTATGTAGGCGCTAGTAACTAAACCTTGTATAGTTGTAGTTATTGGTTGATCGGGGTTTACCCAATCTCTGGAAACACTTAGGTCTAGTATTCCGTTTTTATCTTTATAAATTGGGCGATACCTAAAGTTAATAGTTATTGAAGTGCCCACTGTTTGACCCCACTCTTCCATCGGCCACTCGTCTCCCTGCTTAGTGTAGGATAGTGAGGCAATTTTTATGTTAACTTTAAGTTTGTCTGCCTCTGGGTTTAATACTCTATATACTTTGGGGTGATAGGCGAATGGGTTTTCATTGGTTCCCCCTTTGTCTGGTCCACGTAATCTTTCGTTTATTACTCTGGTTTTTTCTAATTTGTTATTTTCCCCAACAAACAAGAAATTATCATTTGGCCCAATACCCGAAGGCGTACCATTGGAAATAGCGCACTCAACATTTTGAAAGTTATATTGTCCATACCTGTTTACTATAGGGGTATCATTTAAATAAACCGATCTTAAAAAAGCTTCAGGCTGCACGCCGTCTACATAAGGCTCAAACTTTACTCTGTTCCAACCAATTTGTCCCGCTACGTCCTCTTTGTCTGAAGGGGGATCCGGTATCCATTCACCGCTTACTATACCTTCAATTAAACCCTCGGATACGAGGTCGATAGTTTTAGCTATCGTTCTCGAAGTAAAAAATCCTGTGGTGCCGTCTGGAAACTTTCCTGAAAAAATACCCGCTCCAGTGCTATTAAAGTGAGTAATATTCTCTGTTATGAAATTATCTTCATAGTATTTATTAATTTGAGATATATCAGAGCCGTATTCTTGAGCGTTATTGTTGGCTCCGTCTACTACGCTACCATCGGAATTACTAACGTTACTAACGTAAAATTGATTGTCATGATCTTCCGGCATTTTATAACACCCTTCCAGCGTCTCTTATTAATATTCGTTTTATGGCATAAGCTGCCATTACAACTTGGCTTCCCACTATTACTCTACCGTAACCTATTGGTACCGGTCCTCCGTCGTTTAATACGTTTACCGGGCCATTAAATAAATAGGAATTAGCTAGCGCAGTTGGGTCAGAGCTTGGGTTGGTTATTTGCCTGTTCTCTGGCATTTCTGGCAGATCGGATAGCATATTGCTTATACTGTAAGCCGTTAGCGCCAAACTGGCAAACATACCCCATTTAGTCTCTGCAAAATACATGCCAGTAAGCCCAACCGCTAAAGCCGCCCAGTCAAGGCTTGACCCCTCTAATACTGGAACTATGTCAACGGTATCTATATCTTCCCTTAGTAAGGAGAATTCATTTTTTACATCTTCTGGGGATATTTCTTGCTTTCCGTTTAGAATTACCTTAATGTTTGATCCAATGTTTTTTCTATTTAGTAGGTACCTTTTAATTCCATTGTCTGTTTGCATGTTTACGGCGTGCACTGCTTCTCCAATACTAGATACTTTTAGTCTCCAGCTTTTTCTTTTTAAGCTTTCTCCCATCTTTCCATGAAAGTTTATGTTAACAAATCTTGAATTCATTTGACTTAACTGAGTACATTATTAAAGGTAAATCGTTTATGATACTTATTTGTTTATCTCTACTAGAGAGCTCAGTGTTATTATCTGCGTGTGAATGATAATAACCCCTAATCTCTCCCACTTTTAATGCCGAAAGATAATCCAAGGAGGATATTTCAAAAAATTCCCTTTTATTGTATGATACATTTTCACATTTTATAGCTTTTAATTTACTATTTTTTTCTATAAGAATTCCGCAGCATTCATAGGGGAGCTCACTTATCGCATGCTCTTTAATATAATCTTTTATTTCCTTATTTAAATTCATTATTGAATAATATATTTAGAGTTAGTACCCGGAAATCCTCCGAAAGGTAAAAATTTACTTTTGGGAGAAGCTGCACCTAGGTTACCCCACCTTAACTTGCACCCTTTAAGAGTTTTCGAGCAAGTATCTGGCTCCCAAAACTTTGTGTTTGGGGGCGAAACGTTTATTGGAACGCTACCTCCAGAGTCGTTACCTTTAGAGACATAAAAATATCTTAAACCGTTAGTGTTGCCTACTATGTATACCACTTTACCCTTTGCATAAGATTGAGTAGGGTCGTATTCACTAATATTAGAAACCGTAACACTTGAAGGCGAGTATCCGGCTACCGTTTCACTTATTAATTCGTCCTCGTCATTTGCTATTGGTGCCGCAGCGAGAGGTAAATGATCTGTCGCTCCAAATATTTCTAACTGTTTATCGAGCTCTGCGCCCGACTCTTTAAATTCATAGCAGCAACCTTCTCCCCTGTAAGACCAAGGACATCTTGTCGCTACTACCCTTCTTCCGGGTAGTTTAAAATTCTGCATATCTAACACGGACGATAATTCAAATTCCATTGACTCTTTGCTCTCGGAGACTTTTCTATCTATATAGAATACCTCCCTAGGAAATTCTGGATTTGTGCCTGTAAATTGCCCAACCCCCGGGATGGATAAATTTGTGTCATCAAGAAACTTTTTGTAAGTTCTGTACCTTGTAACTTTTGCCCCAATTAGGTTATTAAGTTTTAGGATTGCCGTTTTTAATGAAGTAAATTTTGATACGGTTTCTTCAGCTTCTTTTTCAATGCCCTTCATGGACGCAAAAGTTAATGAAGGTCGAGGGAGTTCCCCGCTAGCATTCAGTTCAAAACCAGAGGTCATGATTGGAATAGGATGAAAGGCGTGCCCCTTAAATATGATTTTTTTATTACCGATAACTTGGTCATTGTGAAATCTCAAATAATCTTCCGGTATGCTCGAAGAGTCATTGAGTGCTTGATTTTTCTTTATCGCTGAAATGTCTAGCTCATATAAATTAATAATTGAAGAGGACTCTAGGGCGTGAGCCTCTTTATTTATTTGATTAACTGTAGTGGAGGCTACATCTGGCTCTATTTTCGAAATTGGCGTGTTACTCATGACTTTTCGTTTTTATTTTTAAGCAGACTCTTCAAACGTTAGTGATACGCTATGATTGTCCTCGTATTCCATTACTGTTGACCAATTAGTGCAGATGAACTTTTTAATTACAGAATATGGAGCGATTGCTTTAAAATAAAACGATTGGCTACCTTCTTTGGAGGATAGAAAGTGAACTATTGCCGTTGTTTCTTTTAGACTTCTTTGACCAAAAGTTAAATTTAGAGTCAATAAATTATTGTGTACCCCATCCGTAAGTCTTTGTTTGTATCCGTCTCCAAATTGAATTTGTTGTATTCTAGGTTGTTGGTTAACAGATGCCCCGTAAGAAGGTGACCAAAAAAAGTAGGGCTTTTCTACGTAGCTTGATCCGACTTTAATTTCCATAGTTCCTCCCCAGTGGGTGGAAGTTGCAGAGGGTGTATTGTCATGATTATTGTCTACTTTTGAATAATAAAAAAAGCCATTATTGTTTACAATATCGTTAGTATTGTAAGTTACGTGACCCTTGTATGATGATATGTTGTAAATAGACGCCATATTCCTTGTACCTTATATCTTATTTACACTATAATAGTGTAAATTATTTATGTAATTCAATTAAAAAAATGGTCATTTATTCCCACAAAGACGTAAAGGTGCTGGTAGATAATGCTCAAATCTGTTGTGATAGCATATCTGTAGACTATAAAACTAATCCCGCTCCAGCTTACACAATAAAAAGCCCTTCTTCTTTTGATACTGTTGCTGCTTCAGCGCCCGAAGGAGACGTTTCGTTGGACTACTATTACACGGGGCAAGATCCATTGATGACCCAAATGTACGATCAAAAAAAATATGTCCAGTTAAATATAGCGGGTTTGGAAATAAAGTCTGGTCACTTAATGAATTACTCTGTCGACTTTCAAAATCATTCAAGTATTAAGGTTAATGCTCGCCTTAAGTTTTACGGAGAAATAACAGGTAATTTTGACCCAAGCTCCGCACAAAGCACGATTTACCCAGAAGATATTGACATGATTACTTCTTCGTCTGCCACTTTTGAGGGGGGTAAATACGTATCTCAGGAAAATATACTAAGCTTAAAATACAACTATAGTACGTCAATTCAGCCCGTTCGAAAAATTGGTCAAAGACTGCCTGACGATGTTGCTCACGGACAAAAAAAGATTGAGTGTTCTTTGGACTTGTACGAGTATGATATGTCTTTACCCGTTACCGGTTTGGAAGAAAATTTTAAAATTAATTTAAACAATAAAAACGGTGTCGAGTTGTCATCTTTAGTTGTAGCGGGAAGAGTATTACAAAAATCCTCCAAATTTTCGGTTGGCGACAATGTTATCAGTAGTTACAATATAGGTTCCGCAAGAATGGGGCTCTTGGAGGGCTCTGAACCCTCAGTGACCTCTTTCGCTACCCAAGGAGGTTTAAGTTCTAAGGGAGCACCCTCAACAGTTTCAGAGGACCCTTCTCATTCTATCGTAAATATAGCAGGCAACAATTTTGTTAACGTAGAAAAAGTTTTAATTGGAGAATTCCCATGTAACGTAAGGTCCGTTTCTAGCACCGCTATATCTTTTGATATTTCTTCAGATATAATCTCTGGATATCACGCGCCCATAACAGTTATAACCCAAGGAGGACAAACTACCTCCACTCAGGGCTATAACGTTACGGGTGGGCTTAACGATTTACAGATCACCTATTAGCGCTTAACTTTTTTAAGTCTTTCGATTAACTCAAACGCTTTAAGTTTTGGAATTTGTTCTAGTCCAGATAGGTCCTCTGCGCCATCAAACCCCTCCGCAACTAATTTAGCTTTAACCTTTTCGAAAGAAACACCCTTTTCGTTCATTACGGTTTGTAGCATGCTTCTTGGATCCATAGATGTGTCTGCGGTGACCATTGAGGTGTTAGTTGCCGTAGGGGGTGCGTCTGCGCCGCCCAATTCTTCTTTGCCCACGATATTAATCTTTAAAAAGTTTCTAACGCAACGAACAAAGGCTCTGTTTTCTGCGATTGGCCCAAGAAAGTTTCTAGCAAAACTATTTGTGTTGTGAGGGGAAGCATCTCCGATAGCGGAAAAGACTACGCTTTCGCCTTCCGTCTCGTAATTGGGCTTCCACGTTATTGTACAAGTAGCTACTACATAGTCTGAGCTCGGGGAAGTTACGTTATAGGTAACGTCTGTATATCCACGAATTTGAGCGAGCTCTTTAATTCCTCCGAGGAGGATAATCAATTGGTAATCCTTAAGCTTGGTTACGTCTGTTTCGCTTGTGCGGTCTTTATTGGGAACAAGATGTTCCGGTTTAACCATTTTACGCCAATCAATAAGTCCATCCTCAGTAAAGAGGTAATCGACACCATTGATAAGCCCGTCTTCGTTACGGTCGATTTTCTTCATTGCCTTATAATAAGTTATTTCCGATACTTAGTCAAGCTCTCTTTTACTTAACTTTTTCTAGAATGAGGAAGTGATTGATATCCTGCCAAAGGACTTCGTCCATTATCATTTTTTGCGGAGGTATATTTTTAATAAGATTTACTGGCTTAATACCTTCTGTAAATGGATGCCCTGCGTATACACCAGTCCTAAGTACGTTTAGCGCAGATGTCTTAAAGTAAATATCATCATAATTTTTACCCCTGAGAATTTTATCTATATCTTGCTTTTTGTATTTATCCTTTGGTAAAATTGGAGCAATGTCTATGTACTTTAATTTAATTTTATTAAGCTCATCATCTGGTAGGTTACTCATTAAGAAAAACTTTATTCCAGACTCTTTTAATTTCGTAAGGTATTCAGATATGTCTTGATCGACGTCATCTAATAAGAATACGGTTTCAATTATTCTATCTTTATTTCTTAGTAAAATGTCTATGTTTATCGGTTTATTTGTTACAATGGAACACTTGCATATCTGTAACTGCCTTAAGAGTACGGACTCATCAAAGTACCTGTCCATTCTCATAATCAGCGAGTCTACTTCAAGGATATTATAGTTAGTTAAATGCGTTACTGGTATCAGTTCTACTTTCTTAGATAGATAGTCCTTGCCAATGTATAATGTTTTATATGGATATTCATAGCTTACCCCAAGTAAGTTGCAGATGCTTTCTGCTATGTCTTCTGGGTTAATTTTGTTGATAGTCTTCGGATCTTCTTCAGGTTTGTAACTTGGCCTTTGGCCCTGCTCCCTTGGCGGTTGGTGTATTCTGACATCATTACTGTTACTCCAGTAGGGACCGGAGTTTTCTGGTAGCATATTGCTGTAAAGTCCAACGATCTTTTTATTGTATCCGGAAGCAAAGTGTATACCAAAGCTGTCCACTCCAACGTGTAGGAGCGCGTTTTTGATTAAATAAGCCGCTTGACAAAAAGTAGTTTTACCGCGCATATCATACGCTCCAACTACTCCGTCTTCGTCTTTTTTACCTAACTGAACTACTTGAATATGATTATCTAACAGCACCGGTTTTAAGATTTCAATGACCTCATTCCAGTAATCATACTTTCTGCAAGGGAACGCTCCCTGCGGTTGTAGAGTTATGTAGGAGTCCTGAAAGGCAAGTGGTATGAACTTGTCTATAATCTCGGGCTTTCCTATTCTGAGGCCGGTATTTAAGGCGAATGATTCTACTAGGTGCATATTAAGATTCTAATACTTTGACTGTTAGCTTGTATACTATAAGTGAAATTACATAAGAAATGGGTAAAAATACCAACTTGTCCATAGCTAAACATGCAACCAAGTTTAACCAAAAGCTAAGGCATAGCTGGCAAGTTATTAGTCTTACAAAGAAAGAGTCGTGATTTAACTGTAGGTAGCTTATCCAGTCAAGGGTTGGATCTTTGATTCTTTTTTTCTTAAAGTCGTGTATATGAAAAAACTTTCCGCCACTAAAAAGCAAAGCGTATTCAATAAACGCTTCGGAATTAAACCATATTAAAAGTAGCGTTACAACCGTAAATAAAATAAAAATTAATTCAAACATCTTCAATAATAATTAAGTCACTTTGATCGACTACGCTTTTGGAAACCGTAGCTACCGCCTTTTTCGTGGCGTAAAGGGTCATGTTAAACTCTTTGGCTAGTATTAACGAGGATTCATCCCTTAAATAGCTTTCATTAAAAATAAGCTCTGTAATGTTGTAAGCACTTATCATCCTTAGGCATTCATTACAGGGTAGCATTGAGCACGCCAGCAGGTAACACTCATTGGGTTTAACGTATCTTAAAGCGTTCACCTCAGCATGAACTACACGCTTTCGCCTTTCGTCTCTATTATCCCAATCAATGTTTACCCCGCTGGGCGCACCATTGTAACCCAAGCCGCCAACGCTATTGTCGTGCCTTAGAACGCAGGCTCCCACCTTGTGATGTTTGTCCTCGCTTCGTTCTGAGGCAACAATAGCTAGCTTTAGCGCATAAGCTTTCCAGTCTATGCGACTCATTGAGCTTTCTTGTATACGTTATGAGGTCTACCAAATGCGGTTTTTAACGTATCTACTTTTAGGATACCCCCACGCATTAATTCGGTACGCATCTTTTTCCTTAGGGAGGATGAAGACAATACGTTAGTCTGTTTTAACGAGTCAAAGGTAAAATTCCCCTCTGGCCAAACAATCTCTACTTTAGGTCTCCCTCGCTTTTTTGATGCTTGCACTTCAGCAGTTTCATTCATTGTAATATTTGATTCTTCTGGAGTTGTATTCATATGTTATATATTAGCACAAACCAAATCTCAAAGCAAGGTTTTTTTGTTATTTATTTGTGTTTGCTCGTTATAATATGTAATGACTACCCTTGAAGCTTCTGGATACTTATACGAATGGTTTTCAAATAATGACTCTTTCTGTATGGAAGATAATTTTATGAAAGTCATTACGATAACTGAAACACCAAATGAAGACAAGGTTGCATTCTTGTGCGCTCTGAAATCTTTTGAGGAATCTGGTATGATCGATAGTGAATTCGATCCAGATAAGCACAGAAAGTACTGGATTCTTAAAAA
>MDSZ01109256.1_pt1 | contig 16523 bp, 8 predicted proteins | sample 811201 | NCBI WGS metagenome assembly MDSZ01 (sample SAMN05326647, study PRJNA326480) | marine metagenome | isolation source: seawater | place: Indian Ocean: North | collected 2010
ATCCCATGATTTTTAATTTGCTTATTATTTAAAGACAGAGCTGTGGGACCTGAAGTTCTAACATAACATATCCTAGAGTCTCTTTCAATAAAGTCATGAAAAACTCCCGATATTTGAATCCCACTTTCAAGTTCACAAGTTGAAATCGATTTAGATTCAATTGCTAATAATAATGAATCCTTGCCACCTTTAATAAATGCCATTGATTGAGAAAACTCTTCAAGAACATCATTCAAATGATTAAAATCTCGAGCTACAAATAACTGTGGCTGTTCCTTCGTTATATCAAAATTGAAATTAGCTGCGTTAATGTCATATTTTATTTTCTTTACTGATTTATTTAAACAGTTTACACTTTCAGAAATAGAAGATAATAATCCCGCACCATAAATCTTAGGATTTTCGACATCTCCAATCAAACCATACTCAACAGTCCACCAATGAAGATTCCTTATCTTAGCCATTTCAGATAATTTATTGGCTTTACTTTGTAATTTCTGCACCTTTTTTTCTGCTTTTTTTATGTCTTTGTCGGTTGATTGTGGTGCCTCTTTAAGAATAGACAATTCTCTTATAGCATCAAAAAGTTCCATGTCGTGAGCTGAAGAAAATGCTTTTGAACCTATTTCACCAAACTTTTTTAAATAATCAGAATATGATTTATTAGCAATAATTGGAGCATGTCCTGCTGCTTCATGGAGTATATCAGGAGCTGGAGTATAGCCAATGTGACTAACTTGTCTTATATCAGCAGCAATTACTAATACATTATGTGCTTGAAATTCCATAAAAACAGTTGGAGGAATAAAACCATCAACTGCAACAGCATACCACCCAATATTTTTTAATATGCGGGTCATACCATACATACTTGGTATATTTTCAGAGGATAAACCAGTTTTTGTCAAACCATCAATGTATGATCCATGACAAACACTTGGAAGATAACTTATATTTTGCCTCATAACATATCTCCATACAGCTTGATCCTGAAATGTGTAATGATTATAATCTTGATCTATTGTGTATTGCAACAGATGTTTTGGTAAATGCTTAACGTGATCATTAAATCTTTTTTCCATTTAAATAGATTTAACAAAACATCATCATTGGTTGTTCAAGCATATCTTTTAGAGTTCTAAGAAATTTTGAACCAAGGACTCCATCAACAATTCGATGATCACTAGATAAGGTCAAGCGCATAACGTTTCCAGAAACAATTACTCCGTCTTTTGAAATTGGTCTTTCCTTAATTGCACCTACCGCTAATATACATGCATCAGGAGGATTAATGATAGCCGTAAAATCATCAATACCAAACATTCCAAGATTTGATATTGTGAAAGTATTTCCTTCCCAATCAGATGGTTGAAGTTTATTTTCTTTAGCTTTTTTAACGAAATCGTTTGTTATAGTTGATATCTCAGTAAAAGACTTAAAATTTGAATTTTTTATTACTGGTACTATTAATCCATTGTCTACAGAAACTGCGACACCAATATTAATATTACTATGAAGCTTTATGTGAGAATCATGCCATGATGAGTTAATATGTGGGTGTTTTTGAATGGCCATCGAAGTTGCCTTTACAATTATATCATTGAATGAGATTTTGACTTCATTTTTTTCATTTATTTCTTTTCTTAGTTTAATTAAATTATCCATCTCGACCTCTATATTCAAATAAAAATGTGGAGAGGTAAATTTGGATTGAGAGAGTCTAGTCGCTATGGTGCGTCTCATTTGTGAAATAGGAATCTCAGTAAATTTGTCACTTAGGTTGTTAGTAGGAGTAAGGTTAGTTTGTTCGACTCTCACTTCATTGGATGAATCTAAATTAAAAACATCTCTTTTGACAATTCTTCCATTATCGCCAGAACCCATAATATTTGAAATATTTATATTTTTTTCTAGTGCGATTTTTTTTGCCAAGGGAGATATTTTTATCCTTTCAATGGTGTCATCATTTTGGGAGGCTTCTGTATCGTTTTTTTCATTAGCTAAAAATTCTTCGATTGAATCAAAACCACTCTCTTGGTTTATATCATTTTTATTAATAGCTGTATCATTTGAAGACGTGTTTTTTTCGGATTTTTCCTTATCGTTTTCCGACAATATTGAAGAAATATCTTCATTTTCATCTCCCAGGATAGCAAGTATTGAGTCAACTTTAGCAGTACCATTTTCTTTTACTCCTATATGGAGAAGAAAGCCTTCTTGAAATGATTCAAACTCCATTGTAGCTTTATCTGTTTCAATGTCAGCTAATAAATCGCCCTCATTAACTTTATCTCCTATCTTTTTATGCCATTTAGCAACCACACCATCTGTCATGGTATCACTCAATCTTGGCATTTTAACAACTTCAGCCATAAGTTTAATCTGTTATAAAATTATATGGTCCATCGTAAATATCCTTATATAAATCATGTGATTCAGGAAAAGGCGAAGATTCGGCAAAATCAACACACTCTTTAACCAGATTTTTTACATCATTTTGGATATTTAAGATTTCATCTTCTTTTAAATATTTTTTCTTTTTAATTAAACTCAACACATAGTCAATTGGGTCAATCTTCTTGTAGTCTTCAACTTCATCTTTAGTTCTGTAATGTTGAGCATCTGACATTGAATGACCTTTGTATCGGTAGGTTTTAATTTCTAAAAAAGTAGGACCATCTCCTGAACGTGCCCTGTCAACAGCAATATCCAGAGCTTCTTTGACAGTCTCAGGTTTCATGCCGTCTACAGGACCACATGGCATTTCATATGCTAAGCCAAGTTTCCATATTTCAGAGTGATTTGCTGTTCTTTCGACTGATGTACCCATCGCATAACCGTTATTTTCACAGACAAAGATCACTGGTAATTTCCAATTCATGGCCATGTTAAAAGTCTCATGTAAAACGCCTTGACGAACTGCACCATCACCCATAAAGCACACAGTAACAGCATCATTATTATTATATTTATCAGCGAAAGCAATACCTGCACCAAGTGGAATTTGACCACCAACAATCCCATGACCGCCGAAACAATTATGTTCTTTGGAAAACATATGCATTGACCCTCCCTTGCCTTTTGAAGAACCTGTCTTTTTACCGAGAAGTTCAGCCATGACATATTTCGGATGGAGTCCCATGGCAATAGGAAGCACATGACACCTGTAAGCTGTAATTACTTTATCCTTTGAAATATCAATTGAATTAATCAACCCAGATAATACAGCTTCTTGACCATTGTAAAGGTGAAGAAATCCTCTTATTTTTTGCTGTATGTACAATGCGGCACATTTTTCTTCAAATTTTCTCCAAAGAAGCATGTCACGGTAACTTTTCACATATGCATCTTTATTAAACATTTTTGCCATGGAGATGATGTTAATTTTGTTACAAAACTAAGAAAATACACACAAAATAAATAGAAAATTATAATTTATGTTTTTTCAATCAGAACTGTTGCATAGCAAGCAATTCCCTCTCCTCTTCCAACAAAACCCATGTTTTCGCCGGTTGTTGCTTTAATATTAACTCTACTCGATTGTATTTCTAAGATATTGGATAAGGAATTTTTTATTGATACAATGAAGGGAGAAAGTTTTGGGGTTTGCAAAACAATAGTTGCGTCGACATTTACGACTAAAAATGAGTCTTTTCTAAGCTTGTTACAGACGTCTACCAATATTTTTGAACTATCGATTCCTTTATTTCTTGGATCAGTGTCAGGAAAAAAATGACCGATATCGCCTAATCCGGCAGCTCCAAGTAATGCATCCGAAACTGCATGAATTAGTATATCCCCATCAGAATGGGCAATAATTCCCTTTGATGAAGGAACTTTAATTCCACCTAAAATTAATTCAAGGTTATCATCTAACTGATGAACATCATAACCGTTTCCAACTCTAAGATTACTCATTATAATTCATTATTTGCCCCACCTCTAAATGCTCCAATGTCAAAGATTAAGGTAAACCGCATTGTGTTCTCTAGAGGACTTCTCACATTCTGTGAGGCAGTAACCAAATAAGCAAAGTCTAACTCAAAAACATTCATTTTCAAACCTGCTCCCATAGTGAAATATTTTCTTCCACCTTTAAGATTATGCTCATGAAAATATCCGCCTCTGAAAGCAAATTGATTGTTATACCAATATTCGAATCCAAGAGAATACATTAATTCCCTCCACTCCTCAGTTATTCCTCCTGGAGCATCTCCAAAAGATTGAAATATTGCCGAGACAACAGAAACATCTGGATTCATACCAGCTTCTATTAACTGTTCTCCATCAACAATAATTGGGGAATTAGTGGAATCAGTTGCCCACCTTGGGGGTGTAGGAACCAAAAGCTTGTTAACATCAAAACTTGCTGAAACTTTATTAAATTCGTCAATTATGTATGTATATCTTCCTCCAAACCTAAGGTTCATTGGCAAGAAATCCTTATCAGATGAAGCAGAGTATGATATTTTAGTACCTATGTTTGAAATATTAAGTCCCAAAGCCCATTCGTCCATTTCTCTCGCAGTTGCCTGATAATATGAAGACAAGTCAACAGCAAAACCATTTCCTGGCTCTGTTAATTCTCCAGCTACATATTGATTACCCGTCAAATTTGAGTAAAGATAACGCATAACTAATCCACCTGAAATATTGTCGTTTAATTTCATACCATATCCAATGTTAACAGCAAACTCATTGGGATCATAAGATCCGAGATTTTCACCAGTTTCATCGGTAAACTGAATATTACCTAAAGAAAAATATCTCATAGAGGCTGACCAAGCACTGGTTTCATTGATTTTGCTGTAACCAGTTAAATAAGCCAGTGAAATATCAGGAACTAGTTGACTTAACCAAGGAGTATAAGAAATGGAAAAACCAGAATTATCTTCCATGAAGGCTAGTTTTGAAGCATTCCAAAAAATTGAATATAAATCAGGTGATGTAGCTACTCCTGATTCACCCATGGCTCCAGCTCTTGAATCAGGTGTGATAGACAGGAACGGAACGGCTGTTGTAATTGTATTTAAGTCGTCGTTGTAATTGTCATCCTGAGGGATTATTTCATCAAAAAATGACTGACTATTGGAATCACTCACAAAATAAAATAATAAAAGGAATAGGCTTATTAATCTCATAGTTATTAATATTGATTTACAAAACTAACGAAAAAACTATCTCACTATTATAAGTTTGTCACTTTTTTGTGTAATGCTATCATCAAATTGAGACTTTAAGGTTAATCTGTAAATATATATCCCACTTTTTAATGAATTATTTATTTGCCATAACACATTATTTCTAAAGCCAGTTGAAATTTCAGTAGAGCTAAATGATTTTACAATGTTGCCATCAAATGAAAAAATTTCTAAAGTAGCTTCAACAAGTTCATTCGGTCTATTGTGTTCAAAAATAAAATTTGTAAAATCTGAACAAGGATTTGGATAATTAGATAATTCTCCGATTTCTATATCGTCTGAGGCAATAACAAAAAATTCTAGAAATTCCGAATTTGAGTTATTATGAACATCCCATGCTTTAAAAGAAAGAGTGTGTGAGCCTTCATCAAGTTCAGAAAAAGGAAATATAACTTTTCCAGACTTGAAACTATTCAAGTCAGATTGGTAATAGTCATTTAAAATAATTTGATTACTTGTGTTTTCGTCTAAAATTAATGTCAAGTCATGACCTATCCCGGTACCAACTGTATTAATTCCTGAGTCATCAAATAATTTAGCTAACAATGTTGGACTAGAATTGGTAAAACCACCTGACACAAAACTCTCATCATTCATGAAAAGATCTATTTCTGGTCCAATTTCATCTAATTGGTAATTATTACTAATCCCTCCGATTACAATTTTTTTATTGAAACCCGTTGCCTCTCCAATAAATGGATCATTTGCATAAAAGCTAAATTTACCCATTCCAAATTCATAATTTATGTCTTTTGGCACAATAAATTCAATTTGGAAAAAACCATTAATTACATCAACTTGTCCATTGTAAATAATATTTTTTTGTAAAAAATATTCAAATGGCTCGTTCAAAAAACCATCATTGTTGAGAGTAGTAAACTTTTTAGCTTTATCATAAACTACGACATCCATGAGGCCGTTGAAATCAATAAGCGTACTATCAGTCTCTGCTACGTATCCCTTAACTAAAACATGGCTTAATGAATTGATTGTATCCTGAGTATTTGAAAAATTTGGTTCGATTATCTGTCCAGTTGAATCAATAAGTTCTACAGATTGGGTAATTATTTTATACTCTGGAAATGAAAGCTTCATATTTGGATCACCAAAAAATGAGAACCTTCTTTTGACTGTATTAAGCGAAAGGGTTGAATCATTTTTGGTAGCTGTTAAAACCTCTCCAAAAGACATATCATTTTCACGATTGGGCAGAAAATTATAAAGTGAATTTACTAGATTATAAGTAGGTGATTCCCCAACAGTTCTTGACGTACTAAATAATCCAACCGCACCACCATTGGGATTTAAAAGAAGATATTCTCCAGCGGAAACACGCTCTAAATCGTCGTACCTGGTAAATTCGCAAGTAGCTGTTATAAAAACTGGAAGTTTATTAAAGTTTGTAAAATTGTTAATGTCTGATAGTTCTAAAATTCTCTCAGAGGCCCATCCAATTTCACCTCCGTGACCAACATAATTGATGACTAGTGCGCCGTCCTGAATAATCTCAGTTATATCTTCTTGAGCCTCAGGATATCTCTGAGAGCCTGAGTTAAATGACTGAGGATATGAATCGATGTAAATTTTATCAATATTAAACATTCCGTATGATGTATCAATTTTTTCAGCTAATGCATCAGCATGAGTTATTAGACTAGATTCCCAGGTCGCATCTGCATCATCAGCAACGAAACAGATTTTATTTTTCCAAAGACCTAAACTTTCTGAGTCATAATGTATAATTTTGTCTACATATGAGTTTGCATCAGAGAGAGTATTGACAGGGATTCTTCCAACTCCAATGTCAAGTTTATCAGTGTAAATTGAATTACTTAATCCACCATTCCAAGCACCATCTGTGTCATCAAGAGCTGCAAAATAATCATCAGTACAGAAAGATGACTGAATACTGTTAGATACGGTAGTTTCAAAGGTTGGTACAAAATTTGTCAAACCAGAAATCTTGTTTTTGTAGTCAAATGAAGCATCTCCAAATAACAATACATTTTTTGGTCTTTCTTCGCTGGATTGCGCACGATCGTAAAACATTTTTACAAAATTTCTAATTGCAGTAATATCTTGTGAACCACTTCCAAACTCATTATAAATCTGTTCTGTTGTAGCAACAAGTACACTAGTATTATTATTTTGTGTATGATGTTCAGCTAATCTGTTAGCAGCCTGTAAAAACTTGGGGTGAGTAACAATTATGAAATCTGGTGATTGTGAACCATGAAGGTTTTGGTTTGGAATAACTTTAATTGATACAGGGGAAAAATTATCAGAGTTATTAAAAACAACAAACTCCTTCAATATTTCAGTTGAAGAAATAAATTCAATGGATGAGCTTTTTGTAATTGTCTGAATCTCCTTGGGATTGACAGGGTCTGTAACCTCCCAAATAACGGGGTTTTGATTTTGCGCGGCAACAGTAAATCTTGTATTATTTTCTACACCAACCGAAAGTACATCTCTAAAATTAAACTGTGTACCGTTGAAAATCAAATTACTTTTAAAATTCAATGAAAAATAGTCCAACCAAGATTGAGATGATGAATTTCCGTTATTATTGTAAATGATTTGAAGATCTAAGTTTTCTGAGTTAGCATAAAATATATTTTCTGATAGACTAGTCTTATAAAATACACTTGAGTTGCTGGAAACTGGTTGAATAGTTGGACTATCAATCAGCGTCCCATTGTTAAAAATATCAAAGCTAGTGGTACTTGACGAACGTGCAGCAAAATTTGCGCTAAAATAAATAGGCTCTGTATAATCAATTTTTTGACTGGTTAGGGGAAATTCTTGAAATTGGTTAGAGGAAAAAGATTCACCAAACCATTGTCTTCCTGTATTTACTAAATTAAAAATATCATTTTCGTAATGATAATAATCATCGAATTTGTCAATTGTATAATCTACGTTGTCAAAGTTAATTGATTCAATAAACTCGACTCTTTTGCCCTCAACATCACCAAAGCTTAAAAAGTAAAAAGTAGTATCTGAATAAATATTTTTTTCAAAAACAAATTTACCGTCTTCATATTTGGACTTTAACTGACTTTGTCCATAGAAGATTATTTTATCAGAACTTGAAAAACTATCTTCACTCTGTGATATGACCTCAATTGATAATTCCTCCAAATCATCAATTTGGTAATTACCTTCTTCCAACTGACCAGCAGGGTTACCAAAAATACTTATATTTTTTGGGCTGATATTTGATGGATCAATCCCATTGCTCAATAAAAACTCGTAATTGATTTCGTGTACTCCAGTGCTAGTAACTCCAATTTTGTAAAATGTTCCTGAATTTAAAACTGAATTGTCAACAAACTTATTTTTTTTATGTTGTAAAATTTTATTTTTAAAATTTACATCAAAGCTTTCCAAATAACTAATTTTTCCAAAATCATCAATTACAAATGGATCGAAGTACAAGTAAATAAACTTCTCATTGCCCTCAGCTACTAAATTGTGATTAAAGTCGATAGTTTTTTTTAAAGATTTTTTGTTAACGTAATTAAGATGTGTTTCACTCAATGTCTTGAATTTCAAATTTGATGTGTTTAAGAAATCTTTATGATTTGTAATAGGTATTTTTTCAAAGTATATTTTATTCTTGGAAATGGATTCATCCTGAAATGAATTGTTGAAATTGAGAACCGTGTCTCCACTAGTTGTGGTTTCCAGACCGAAAAAACTTATGATTTTTTTTTCCTGGGAGAGCAAAGAATTAAAACAAAGAAAACAAATAAATATTTTTAAAAGATTTTTCATTTATACAAAATTATCTAAAGTAAAATAAATATCCATATTTGATAACGTTTTTAATAATGTTTAATTGCATTGTATATACTCAAAAAAAAATATAATAACCTTATAGACTTAAAAAAAAATATTGTATAATTGTTAGGAGTGATGCAAGACCAATGAAAAACATTATTAAAATTTACTTATTTCTTTTGTGTACATTATTTACATTCAAAACAAATGCACAAGACCCTCATTTTTCTCAGTTCTATGCAAATCCAATGTATTTAAACCCAGCCATAACTGGAACCAATTTTTGCCCTAGATGGATTATGAACTATCGAAACCAGTGGCCTGCTATCCCAGGAGACTACGTTACATATAGTTCATCTTTTGACTTTGGACTAAATGAACTTCATGGTGGTGTGGGATTGATTGCTCTTCACGACAATGCAGGTAGTGGTGTCATGACAACAAACAATATTTCTCTACTGTACTCATATCATACCAGGATATCAAGCACTACTACACTACTTGCAGGCTTCCAAGTCAGTCACATACAAAGACAATTGGACACAAGACAATATTTTGGCGACCAAATTGACCAACTATACGGATTCATTTACCCTACTTTTGATCCATTTTCAAATCAAGAATATCACAAAACGAGCTATTCAGACATATCTGCAGGAATTCTAATAAGTAATGATCGTTATTTTGTAGGATTTGCAGGGCATCATCTGACTGAACCAAATTATTCTTTTTTGGACTCATTCAATGAAGGGAAACTACCACGAAAATTAACAATTCATGGTGGAACAAAAATTATACTTTACGACTTGGGTCTTGCTCTATTTAATAACACTTTTCTATCAAAGTTTAGTACAATAACTCCGCACTTCATTTTCCAAAAGCAATCAGAATCTGAACAAGTGATTCTCGGAGCACATGTTGCAAGTGATAACTTTATGATTGGTTCATCATTCCGACGTGGGTTTAATAACTCCGATGCAATTATATTTTTGTTGGGATACGAACTTGAAAAATATAAAATCGGATATAGTTATGATTTGACCGTTTCAAAGTTAGGTATGAACTCAGGAGGAGCACATGAAATTTCATTGCAAATACAGCTAGGATGTTTTTACAAAAATCCTTCTAAAAATAATATACCTTGTCCAAATTTTTAATATATTAGACGATTAAATAAAGTTACACTACAATTAATAATGTAGTAAAAGCACTAAAAGAAAACTATTGACAGCTATGAAATTAACCAAGACTAAACTTTACCTTTCAGCAATTTCAATACTTCTTTTGGGATGTGCACCAAACACACCCCCAGAAGATTACTCAGTTACCACAGGTTGGGCCACTAATTGGCAACAAAACGGTGGCTTCGAAGCAAAACTGAAAAATTCCTCAGGTGAAGAATTCAACTACCAAGGCATGGAAACTCCTTCAAATATGGTCTTTATCCAAGGGGGAACATTCGTCATGGGTAGAACCCAAGAAGATGTGATGCAAGATGGAAATAATATTCCGAAAGAAGTTACTGTTTCTTCATTTTGGATGGATCAAACTGAAATAACTAATTTGCAGTATCGTGAATATACTGATTGGGTTAAAAGATTATTTTGGGATGATGGAGAAGGAATGTACGCCTATTTGTACACACACTCATTACCTGACAGTACTGTTTGGAGATCTCAGATGAGTTACAATGAACCTATGGTAACTCAATATTACAGACACCCCGCTTACCAAGACTACCCAGTCGTTGGAGTTAGCTGGCAACAAGCAGTTGAGTATTGTGATTGGAGAACAGATAGAGTCAATGAAAGAAGAATCATAGAGTCAGGTGCACTCGGCCCGCCCAAAAAAGCATGGAGAAAGTGGAAAGAGGGTTATTATGATGTTGGTGATGATCAAGAAGGATATTTTACAACTCAAAAATATTTAAAATACAAAGAATATGATTTGGATAACTGGGAAAAGGGAGTTAAAGGTTTTCTATTTAGATCAGATAGAAGAGGAGTCAAAGATTATTCCGCTAACCAAGAAGACGAACCAAACGTAAGAAAAAAGCTAAGAAAAATAAAAATTGAAGATGGTCTTTTTACTTCACCATATAGACTCCCAACAGAAGCTGAATGGGAATTCGCTGCTGTTGCAGGATATAACCATACAGTCACTAGAGATGGTAACATGCATGGAAAGTTTTATCCTTGGCGAAGCATAGATGCAGACAACCACAAAGATGACGGTAGCAAATCAGGAAGAAATTCTCTAAGACAACCGTTTGATCAAAAACCTCCGATGCCAGATATTAGCAGACAACAATTTGGCTCAATGAGAGGAAATGGATTCATTAATGCAATAACAGACGGAGCAACAAATGAAAATCCTACTAAAGACAATAAATATGGTGGTTATTCAAAAATTATGTATGATAATTATATGAACACGCCGACCTACAGAGATATAAGCTTCGATCAAATGCGTGCCGGACAATTTTTAGCTAATTTTAGACACGGACGTGGAGATTATGCTGGCGTATCACCGATCAATAATGACCTTGGTACAATGACGATGCCTGTTGGTTCATTTCCACCGAATGACTGGGGACTCTATGACATGGCAGGTAATGTTAATGAATGGGTTATGGACGTATACAGGCCGCTTACTCCTCTGAGTTCAAGTGATCTTAACCCGTTCCGAGGAAATCTATACAGAGAGATTCCACGTGGTGATGATGGATATGTAAGAATGCTCGAAGACCTTGAAGAAGAAGAAGCTCAGGCCCTTGGACTAATGGACGAAAACGGAGAATATATTTACCCTGCAGAACCCGGATCAATGGTTTTAATTAACGAACAAATTGATGGAAGCGATGATCCAATAGGGGATGAAGACGGAGACGGCTTTAATGATGAAAACCCCTATGCCATTTATAAAGGAAGAGATAATCAGGAACGTTATGAATACGAAAATAACAGATCTACACAAACGCAATCCAATGATGCATATGATTTTCTAAATCCTTCAACATCGAGAGGTACAAACCCAAGAACTAGTCCAAAAAGAAATTACAATAGAGCAAATAATATTGATTATCGCGACGGACAAGGTTCAGTTCCTCTTAGTGCAGATTACGGTGGGTGGGGAGTTTATGACTACGGAAAGTTCACACTCATCAATAATTATACAAGAGTCTACAAAGGAGGTTCGTGGCAAGATGATGCATATTGGCTCAGCCCTGGTGCTAAAAGATTCTTAAATGAAGACCTTGCCAGTAGCGATATTGGATTTAGATGTGTTGTTGACCACCTAGGGTATGTTTCTGGTGGATCATACAAATTAGATGAAGAGGATGAAGGTTATAAAAAAGGTCTTTGGAAATACAAAGATGGATCTTTCAATAATAACAAAAATCAATATATTAGAACTGACGATTAATATCATCTAATTTTTACTTAAAAAACCCAAGTTTGGCTTGGGTTTTTTTATATCTGATAAAATTTAATGGACCAAATAAAAGAAATTTGCAATATTATCCTAAATCAAAATCTAAAGGTATGTATTGACACAAGATCAAATGAAATTATTAACTCAATTTTTTTTGGTATAAAAGGAGTTAATTATAATGGTAGTGAATATTGGAAAGAAGCAATTAAACAAGGTGCAAAGTATGTTGTAATTGAAAATCACAAAGAGTCAAAAAAAAACAAAAATGTCTTTTGCGTGGAGAACACTACTATTACACTACAAAGAGTTGCAAAATTATATAGAACATACTTTGATATCCCTGTAATCGGAATTACAGGAAGTAATGGAAAAACAAGTAGTAAAAATTTAATAAGTACGGTTCTCTCATGCAAATATAATATCTGTACAACACTAGGAAACTACAATAATCACATAGGCGTGCCATTATCAGTTTTAAACATTACTAAAAAAACAGAGATAGCTGTAATAGAAATGGGTGCAAATCACGTTGGTGAAATTAAAAAACTTTGTGAAATAGCACAACCAAATTACGGTGTAATAACAAACATTGGAAAAGCACATATTGGAAGCTTTGGTGGACTCCAAAATATAATTAAAGCTAAGTCTGAACTATATGATTATTTAAAAAAAAACAATGGAACAATTTTTGTCAATAAAAAAGATTTAACTCTCAAAAAACAAATTGGAAAGTATAAAAAATATATATACTATAATTATAGCAAATCTGAAAATTGTAATATAAAGAACTATTTTCAATACAATATTAACACTTTTATTTCTATCGATTTTAACAAGATTTCTGTCGACACAAGAATTTTTGGATCTTACAACAAGATTAATATCATGCTAGCTGTAGAAATAGCTAGATACTTTTCAATTCAAAATTCAAAAATTTTAAAATCTTTAGAAAATCATTCACTTAGTGAAAATCGCTCAGAATTTATTCAATCTAAAAATAATCAAATAATTCTTGATGCATACAATGCAAACCCAACAAGCATGAATATAGCGATACAAAACTTTTTAAAAATAAAAAATAAACGCAAAATTTTAGTACTAGGTGACATGCATGAACTTGGAAAAGATGAAGTTGAATATCACCAGGAAATTATATCAAACTTGAAAAAAAAAGAAATTACAGAAATTTATCTAATTGGTAAAATATTCCAACTAACCAAAAATAGAATTAAAACTGTCAAATTTAAAAACACTCAAGATGCTGAATTTTTTTTTAAAGAAAATATCATTAAGAATTCTTTGATTTTAATTAAAGGGTCAAGAAAAATGAATTTAGAGAAACTAGTAAAATTCTTTTAACTAATATTTTTTAAACTTTCCGCCTGAGTTCTTTTTCATATTTTTTACTTGGGCTCTCTTTTGCTTTCTTGTTAGTTTTTGTTGATTACTATTATTAGTACTGTTAATTGGTACTCTTTCTTCCTCACCACGGGAGGCTTTCCCTAGAGATGAAACATTTGATGATACGTTTTTCATATTAGCATGACTTGAGGTTGGTAAATTAGCCTTAAATAAAAATGATACTGCGTCTTTGTTTATAGTGTCAATTAGAGTATCAAAAAGCTCAAATGATTCAAACTTATAAATTAATAGAGGGTCTTTCTGTTCGTAAACTGCGCCTTGAACGGATTGCTTTAAATCATCCATAGATTTCAAGTGATCTTTCCAATTTTTATCAATACACGCTAAAATTACGTCTCTTGTAAACGAATCAATAATAGCCTTGCCTTTTGACTGAATAACATCCTCGATGTTACAAATAATTCCAATCGTCCTGATACCATCAGAAAAAGGAATTCGAATATTATTATATGTAATTTTAGACTCCGACATTTTCTGAATAACTGGAAAAGCTTCTTCCCTAATATTCTCAAGCTTTGAAAGAAAGTGTTTTTTTATTTCGTTAGAAAGTATTTCTACTTGTGTGTCAATGTCACTTGATTGACCATCCGTAATTATTTTGTCGGTATTAGAATTTGAAAAAGTTACTAGAATTTCAGACTTTAAATCATCAATATCTTTCTTTTCTGAATGTTTTTCAAAAATTGAGTATACAATATCATAAATCATGTTAGACAAGTCAAGAGATAATCTCTCCCCAAACAAAGCATTTTTTCTTCTTTTGTATATAACTTCTCTTTGTGAATTCATAACATCATCATATTCAAGAAGTCTTTTTCTTATTCCATAATTATTTTCTTCAATTTTTTTTTGAGCTCTTTCTATTGATCTTGTTATCATTGGATGTTGAATTACATCACCATCTTTGAATTCACCACCAAATCTTTTCGCAAAATTGCTATCAATTATTTTAGAAATTCTGTCTGAGCCCATTATTCTCATGAGATTGTCCTCAAGAGAAACAAAAAATTGAGATGAACCTGGGTCACCTTGTCTTCCAGATCTACCCCTTAACTGCCTATCAACTCTTCGAGAATCATGTCTTTCAGTTCCTATAATTGCCAACCCCCCTGATTCAATAACTTTTTGAGAGAGTTTTATATCAGTTCCCCGGCCTGCCATATTAGTAGCTATTGTTACAGTACCAGGAATACCTGCTTCAGCAACAATATCCGCTTCTTGCTGATGTCTTTTGGCATTAAGAATATTATGCTTTATTTTGAGACCACTCAAAAGCCTACTTATTTTTTCAGAAATTTCAACAGAAGTTGTTCCAACTAATACCGGTCTGTCATTATTTGTTAAATTAATTATTTCATCAATTACTGCTTTATACTTTTCTCTATTTGTTTTATACACACAGTCCTCCTTGTCTTTCCTAATCACAGGACGATTTGTAGGAATAGAAACCACATCCAAATTGTATATATCCCAAAGCTCTCCGGCCTCTGTTTCAGCTGTTCCAGTCATCCCTGAAAGTTTTTCATACATTCGAAAATAGTTTTGAAGGGAAATTGAGGCTAATGTTTGGGTGGCATCCTCGACTTTACAGTTTTCCTTAGCTTCAATAGCTTGGTGGAGACCATCAGAATATCTTCTACCTTCCATAATTCTTCCGGTTTGTTCATCTACGATTTTAACCTTTTCATCTACAACAACGTAGTCTACGTCTTTTTCAAATAAGCTGTAGGCTTTCAGCAATTGATTCATAGTATGCATTCTCTCGCTTTTTACAGCATAGTTACGAATAATATCATCTTTTTGTTTTTCATCGTCAGTTTTGCCAAGCTCAACGTTGATATCTGGTAACAAGAAAAAATCAGGATCACCTGTTTGTTTAGATAAGAACTCTAACCCTTTGTCACTCAGTTCAATTCCTTTTGTTTTTTCTTCAATTGTAAAAAATAATTCATCATCAATTATGTGCATATTTTTACTTTGTTCTTGCATATAGAAGTTCTCTGTTCTTTGAAGAAGTGTTTTTATTCCATCCTCACTTAAAAACTTAATTAAAGCAGGGGTTTTGGGAAGTCCACGGTGGGCGCGAAATAAATTAACTCCTCCTTCTTTTTCATTACCTTCATTAATTTTTCTCTTTGCTAAAATAAGTTCATTATTTACAATTCTTCTTTGTTCTTTTACCAAAAATTCTACTGTTGATTTTAAACTCTGAAATTCTTGTTTTGTTTCTCTTTCTACTGGACCTGAAATAATTAACGGTGTTCTTGCATCATCAATCAAAACCGAATCAACCTCATCAATGATTGCGTAGTGATGTTCCCGTTGAACAAGGTTTTTTGCATCACGAGTCATGTTATCTCTGAGATAATCAAAACCGAACTCATTATTTGTTCCATAGGTGATGTCTGAGAGGTAAGCTGACCTTCGTTCTGGTGAATTTGGTGAATATTTATCAATACAATCAACCTTTAAACCATGAAATTCAAATAACGGCCCCATCCACTCCGAATCTCTTTTGGCTAAATAATCATTAACTGTGACGACATGAACTCCCAGTCCTGTTAGTGCGTTTAGATAAATTGGAAGCGTAGCAACCAAAGTTTTCCCTTCACCTGTTTGCATCTCTGCAATTTTACCATTATGTAAAACCAAACCACCTATTAATTGAACATCATAATG
>MDSZ01156102.1_pt1 | contig 16523 bp, 20 predicted proteins | sample 811201 | NCBI WGS metagenome assembly MDSZ01 (sample SAMN05326647, study PRJNA326480) | marine metagenome | isolation source: seawater | place: Indian Ocean: North | collected 2010
AAAAAAAAGATATAGAAAATTTAATATTAAAATTGAAAAAAATTCTCAAGATGACTATGGAATGATGAAAGAAGTTTTAAATAGAAGATTTAAAAGAGCAGTACAAGAAAAAGAAAATTATTTAACCCTTCCAGATCTTGTACTTATAGATGGTGGTAAGGGACAATATTCTGTTGCCAGAGAATCTCTTAATGAACTAGGACTTCATGATATCCCGATTATTGCAATAGCAAAGGGTAAATTTAGAAATAGCGGTAATGAAACTTTTTTTCATAATGGTAAAGAATTCAAATTCATAAGAAATGACCCTACTTTATTTTTCTTACAAAGGCTAAGAGATGAATCTCATAGATTTGCAATTAGCGCTCATAGAGCTAAAAGAAAAAAAGGTATAAAAAAATCCTTACTTGATCAAATAGATGGTATTGGATCTATAAGAAAAAGGGCTCTTTTAAATCATTTTGGATCAGCTAGAGCAGTCGAGTCGGCCAGTCTTGAGGAAATTCGGTCAGTTGAAGGAGTGGAAGAAATAGTTGCAAAAAAAATATATAATTTCTTTCACGAATGAAATTTAAAATTCCAAACTACCTAACAATAGGAAGAATAATAATTGTTCCTATATTTGTTTTTGCTTTCTATTTGCCTGGTTTCTATGGTGATGTAATTCCATTTACGTTATTTTTAATTGCATCATTTACAGATTTTTTAGATGGTCTTTTGGCCAGGATGTATAAGGAAGAGTCTAAACTTGGAGAATTATTAGATCCGATAGCAGACAAAATAATTGTTGCTACAGCATTAATTTTACTTGTAATGGATCAAACAATTAAAAATTATGAGGTTATCGCAGCTATAATAATTTTAACAAGAGAAGTATTAATTTCTGGTTTGAGGGAATTTTTAGCAAAAGGAAAAATAAAGCTACCTGTTTCAAACCTTTCAAAGCTCAAAACATTTTTACAAATGTTTTCAATTTCAATACTGCTCACAGGCGAAACTGGAAATAAGATAATTAATTTTCAAGATTATAATGCTCAAACAATTGGAATTATTTTTTTGTGGTTCTCTGCATTCCTTACTCTTTATACGGGATATGAATATCTTAGAAAAGGTATAGACCACGCAATTTCTGAGGATAATAAAGATTAGGCAGCTATTTTTTGTCTAACAAGACTCTCATAACTTTTTGATAAGTCTAATATTAAATCACAAACTTTATATTGATGTTCTGCTATACTCCCAACTGGTGTAATTTCTGCAGCAGTACCAGTTAAAAAACAACCATCAAATTCTGAAAGCTCCTCAGGAGAAATTTTTCTCTCGTTAACTTTAATGCTTTTAGATTTAGCTAAATCAATAACAGTTTGTCTCGTAATGCCATTTAAAAAAGAATCAGGTATTGGTGTATGTAGCTGATTGTTCTTATCTTTAAAAAAAATATTTGCACTTGTTCCCTCAGCAACATTACCTTCATAATCAAGCATCAATGACTCAGTGAAACCTTGCTTCTCAGCTTCATGTTTTGAAAGAGTGCAAATCATATATAGTCCTGCTGCTTTGGAGTCCCATGGGATTGTATTTGGTGCTGGCCTTCTCCATTTAGAAATATTTAATTTTATTCCTTTTGCTTTAAGCTCAGGATCAAAATATGTTGGCCACTCCCAAGTTGCTATAGCTACATTTATTGAAGTGTTTTGAGCAGATACACCCATCATTTCACTTCCTCTCCAAGCAAATGGCCTTACATATCCATTTTGAATATTTTGAACTGATACTATTTTTTTTGATGCTTCATTTATCTCATCTATCGTGAATGGAATTTCCATATCGAGTCTTTTCGCTGAATAAAAAAGCCTTTCTGTGTGTTCCTGAAGTTTAAATATCTGACCATCATAGACCCTTTCACCCTCAAAAACTAAACTAGCATAATGAAGTCCATGACTGATTATATGACATTTGGCATCCTGCCAGTCAATTAGTTGGTTATTATACCAAATTTTTCCAGTACGTTTGTCGAAAGGTATCATTTATTTAAATTTTTAAAAAAATATATTTGTATATATAATATGTCAATATAACTTACCATTATGAAAAAACTTCTCTATTTAAAAGATTATGAATTAAAGCAATATATAGAAAAGATATTTACAGGATATAGAGAAACAGTGTCAGACGCAAAAGTAATCCTTGATAAATACTCTATCGGTGTTGCTCATAATAAGGTTTTGCATTTAATTTCACTCTATGAAGGAATAACAATATCTGACCTTCTTAGAAAACTTAATGTCACTAAACAGAGTTTAAATAGAGTGCTTAAAGATTTAATTAAATTAAAAGCAATAAATTATAAAAAAGACGAAGTAGATACTAGAATAAAGCATGTTTACTTAACGGAGGATGGAGAAAAAATTTATAAAGAAATTTTTTATATTCAAAAAAGAAGAATACATAAGGCTTTTTTAAATTCTAACCCAAATGAGGTTGTTAGCTTTGATAAGGTTTTAAAAAAAATTATTAATGGAAAATTATAGAGCTCATATTTTGGTTGTAGATGATGACGATGGAATTAGAAATTTAGTAAAAGAATATTTAAATAATTATAATTATTTAGTATCAACAGCTAGCAATGCAGAAGATGCTGCGAAAAAAGTTGAAGTAATCAAATTCGATTTAATTATTTTAGATATTATGATGCCAGGAAAATCAGGACTTGAATTTACATTAGAAAATAAAAACAAAATAGATACTCCTATAATTTTACTAACTGCAAAAGGAGAAGCGTCGGACAGAGTTGAAGGCCTTGAAATTGGTGCTGATGACTATCTGCCAAAACCTTTTGAACCAAAAGAATTAATACTTAGAATAAAAAACATTTTAAAAAAAACCAAAAAAAATAATTTAAATAGGATAATAGAATTTGGGAACATCAAAATAGATATAAATAGACAATTTATATACAATAAAGATAAATCAATAAAAATTAATAATACTGAAAAAAAAATTCTGAGTAAAATGATTAATTCCCCTGGAAAAATATTTAAAAGGGATGAAATAGGAAAATTTATTGATTTAAGTAAAGAAAGATCAATAGATGTTATTATAACAAGATTAAGAAAAAAGATTGAGGAAAATCCGAAAAATCCAAAATATTTACAAACAATAAGAGGAGAAGGTTATGTTCTCTGGATTGAGTAAATTTGTAAAAAATATATTACCAAAAAGACTTTTTTACAGAGGTTTGTTAATCGTTGCAATTCCAATAATAGTTTTACAAGTAACTATTTCATTGGTTTTTTTTGACAGTTTGTGGATTAAAACTAACTCTGGAATGACACGTGCCTTAGTTTCAGAGATAAAAACTTTTGTTGATGCTTATGAAAATGATGAGACAAATAAAGATTTTATAATTGTATTATTTAAGGAACATTTGGAATTTAATATAAAATATGAACCTAATAATTTTTTACCAAAAAAAAATAATGAGAGATGGTTTAGTCCAGTTGATAGATCTTTAAGAAGAGAGCTGAAATCAAAAAATTTAATATTTTGGTTTGACACTACAAATTTTGCAGAAGTAATTGATCTTAAAATTGAATATAGAGAGGGTTATTTTCAATTTTATATCCCAAGAGACAGGTTAACAAATAGTTCAGCTAGACTTTTTGGATTATGGATAACACTTCCTGCACTATTGATGATAGCTGTAGCAATAATTTTTTTAAAAAATCAAACAAGACCTATTATAAAACTTGCTGAAGCTTCTGAAAAATTTGGAAGAGGTGAAGATATTGAAGAATTTAGGCCATCTGGAGCATTAGAAATTAGAAAAGCAGGATTAGAATTTGATAAAATGAGAAAAAGAATTCTTAGGCACCTTAACCAGAGATCAGAAATGCTATCTGGAATAAGCCACGATCTAAGAACACCTTTAACAAGAATTAAGCTTCAACTTGCAATGATAAATAATAAAGAATTATCTAAAAAATTATCTTCTGACGTTGATGAAATGGAAAAAATGTTAAATGAATATCTTCAATTTTCAAAAACAAGTGTAGAAGATAAGACAGAAACATTTGATTTTAACAATTTAATTAAGGAATTAATCAAAAAATATGATAACCCCAATATATCATTTAGATCTAATGAAAAAAATTATTTTAATGGCAGAAAAAACTTAATAGTAAGATGTTTAAATAATTTAATCGAAAATGCCATTAAAAATGCTGAAAATATTGAAGTTAAAATTAAAAAAGATAACTCAAATTTAGTTATATTAATAGATGATGATGGGCCAGGTGTTCCTAAAAATGAATATGAAAATATTATAAAACCTTTCTACAAAATAGACAAAAGTAGATCTGAAAGTAAATCAAGTGTAGGATTGGGACTGGCCATATCATCAGATATAATCAAATCCCATGGTGGTGATATTGAATTTGATAAATCAAAAATGGGCGGTTTACTTGTTAAAATTATTTTACCCTTTTAATTTTCTTTTTATTTTTTTTTTTTTAAATCCTCTAATTGTTTCTCTAATTTGCTAATACGTCTATTTAATACTTCAACTTCTTCTTTACCAACTAATTTCATCTTCGTTATAATTTCATCTCTTTTAGATTTACATAAAGTCAATAATTCGTCACTAATATCTTTATAATTAGTTAGTCCTTGCTCTAATATTTTTGCAAATCTATCTAGTACAAATCTTGATTTTGACATAAAAGTTAATTATCAAATAAATACAATATTTAAAAATTTATTAATGCTAATCAATAATTTTGATCCTGTAGCTTTTCAAGTTTTTTCTTTTGAAATTAGATGGTACTCATTGTCCTACTTATTTGGCTTAATTTTTGGCTGGATATATTGTCAAAAATTTTTGATTAAAGAAGATTTTAAAAAAAAATTATTTGAGGATTATTTATCCTACTTGATATTTGGTTTAATTATTGGGGGAAGAATAGGTTATGTAATCTTTTATAACCCATCTTATTATCTAAATAATCCTATAGAAATAATTATGATATGGAATGGTGGCATGTCATTCCATGGAGGTGTAATAGGAGTTGTATTATCAACTATCATTTTTTGTAAAAAGAATAATGAGGAAATATTTTATTTTTTAGATTTAGTTGCCTTAAGTGCACCTATAGGAATATTTTTAGGAAGAATATCTAATTTTATAAACTCTGAATTATATGGAAGGGAAACTAATGTATTTTGGTCAGTAAAATTTATTTCAGTTGATGATTTATATAGACACCCATCACAAATATATGAAGCTTTGTTTGAAGGTATAATTTTATTTATAATTTTAAATATTTTATACAAGTCACTAGAAAATCGTACTGGTTTAATATCTGCATTATTTTTAATTTTATATTCATTCTTTAGATTTTTTATTGAATACTTTAGAGAACCGGACTCCCATTTAGGTTTTATTTATTTTAATTTAAGTTTAGGACAGATTGCATGTATTATAACATTTATTTTTGGATCAATTTTATTTTATTATTTAAAAAATGCTGAAAGAAAATGAAAAAATTCCTTTAGATGAGTTTATAAATAAATCTCTTTTTGACGATGAAAAGGGATACTATATGATCAAAAATCCTATTGGGAAAAACGGAGACTTTATAACATCACCAAATATTTCAGTAATGTTTTCTGAAATGATTTCGATTTGGCTTATTTCATTTTGGGAAAAGCTTGGTAGCCCAAAGAAAATAAATATTATTGAGCTTGGCGGAGGAAATGGGGAAATGATGTATCAAATAATAAAAACAATTAATAATTTTAAAAATTTCAAAAAGGCAGCAGAATTTATTATAATTGATAAAAGTCCAATTTTAACCTCAATCCAAAAAAAGAAATTAAAAAACTTAAATGTAGCATGGAAAAAGAATTTAGAAAAAATTACCTCTGTTCCAAATATATTTATAGCAAATGAGTTTTTTGATGCTTTTCCTGTTAAGCAATTTTTTAAAAAAAAAAAAATATGGTATGAAAGATATGTAATTAAAAGTAATGGTAAATATAAATTTTATGAACAAAAAGTTAAAAAAAAATATGTGACACAGAATTTCCCTGAAATTATTAATAACAAACTAGAATTTTTAGAGTTTTCACCAACAGGTTTAGATGTATTAAATAATATTTCAAAATTAATTAAACAATATAATGGTGGATTACTTGTAATAGATTATGGATATGAAAAAAAAAAGATGTTTAACACAATACAAAGTATTAAAAATCATAAAAAGGCTGACTTTTTAAAAGATCCATATAACTGTGACATAACACATTTAATTAATTTTGATTATTTTAAGATTAAATTAAAAAAATATGGATTAAAAAATATAAAATTTACAACACAAAGAAATTTTTTAATAAATTTAGGAATTTTAGAAAGAGCAAATATAATATCTAAAAAAATGTCATTATCTAAAATGTTAGATTTAAAACATAGACTAAATAGACTTATAGATAATCATCAAATGGGATCCTTATTTAAGGTACTATTTGTAACTAGTAAAAAAAATAAATTTAACCTAGGATTTTAAATTGATAAAATCAAGATTATTAAAAAAATACAGTCAAATCTCGCATGGTTTTTTTAATAGTAGAGGTGGATATTCCAAAAAAATTTATAGTAGCTTAAATTGTGGTTTTGGATCAAATGATAGTAAACACAATGTAAAAAAAAATCTTGAAAAGGTTTGTTTACGAATTGGTTGTGATATTAAAGAATTGATCCTTCTAAATCAAGTTCATAGTAATAAAGTAATTTTTATTAAAAAAAAACAAAAAAAAAAATTAAATGGTGATTCTCTTTTTACAAATAAAAAAAAAATTGCTATTGGTATATTGACAGCAGATTGTGCTCCAATTTTTATGTTTGATCCATTTAAAAATTATATTGCAGCAATTCATGCTGGATGGAAAGGTGCGTTTAGACAAATAATAAAAAAAACAACTAATAAATTTGTTAAAAAAGGAAGTAAAAAAAAAGATATAATTGCAGTTATAGGTCCTTGTATTTCTCAAAATTCATATGAAGTAAAAAATGATTTTTTAAAAAAGTTCTTAAAACAAGATAAAAAAAATATTTATTACTTTAAATTTAAAAAAAAAAATATTTTCTTTTCTCTTAATAGGTACATTAAGAATCAACTAATGAAATCTGGAGTAAAAAAAGTAGAAATAATAAAAAAAGATACTTATACCAAAAAAAATAATTATTTTAGCTCGAGAAGATCTAAAAAAGAGGGTAATAATGATTATGGTAGAAATATTTCTATAATTATGATTAAATGAGTTATCTGATAAAATGAAAATTCTCACGGGTAATAGTAATAAAATTCTAAGTGAAAGAATATCAAAGTATTTAAAAAATAGATTAGTAAATTCTAGTATTAGAAAATTTTCAGATGGTGAAATTTATATTGAAATAAATGAAAATATAAGAGGTAATAGCATTTTCATTATTCAGTCAGTTTCCTCTCCAGCAAATGATAACCTAATGGAGCTTCTTCTGTGCATTGATGCTTTAAAAAGATCATCAGCTAAAAATATAACCGCAGTAATTCCGTATTTTGGATATGCCAGACAGGATAGAAAAGTTGTACCAAGAACGTCTATATCTGCAAAACTAGTTTCAAATTTGATTACTAAATCTGGAGCAGATAGAGTTGTTACAGTTGATTTACATTCTGGACAAATTCAAGGTTTTTTTGATATTCCAGTTGATAATCTTTTTGCTACTCCAATTTTTGCTAGACATATAAAGAAAAAAATAAAAACTAAAAACTTAGTTTGTGTTGCTCCAGATGTTGGTGGCACAGCAAGAGCAAGGGCTCTGGGTAAGATGCTAAATGTTGGTCTTTCAATTGTTGATAAAAGAAGGGCTGCTCCAGGAAAATCAGAAGTGATGAATATCATCGGTGATGTTAAGGGGAAAGTATGCATAATTGTAGATGATATAATTGATTCAGGTGGAACAATTGTTAATGCTGCTAAAGCCTTAATTGAAAGAGGAGCGAAAGATGTTCATGTTTATGTTACTCATGGAGTATTAACTGGGCAAGCGGTAGAGAAAATTAAAAAATCTAAGATAAAGAATCTTGTAATTACTGATACTATTAATAATGCAAATAAAGTTAAAAACGTTAAGAATATTGAGGTATTAACCATTTCTAATTTAGTAGGGGAAGCAATAAAAAGAATATCAAATTCAACCTCGGTATCTGATTTATTTAAATAATTTACTTGTAAATTATACATTCCTAAGTTAAAAACCCGACACTTTATGAGTTTAATTCAAGCAACAATTAGAAACACTAAAACAAAAGGTGAAGTAAATACCTTAAGAAAAGATGGTTGTGTACCTGGAATTATATATGGAGGTGAAAATCCAAATGAGCAGATTACTTTATCCAAAAAAGAAGTTGCAAATTTAATTGCAAAAGAAAATTTTTTATCAAATGTAGTATCAATAAGTATTGAAGGTAGAGAACAAAAAGTTTTACCAAGAGATATAACTTTTGATACTGTATCGGATGAACCAATACATGTTGATTTTTTAAGAATTGTTAAAGGAGCTAAAATTGAATTAGAGATACCTGTAAAATTTATAAATCATGAACAGTCTCCTGGTTTAAAGAGAGGTGGTGTTTTAAATATTGTAAGAAGAAAAGTGGAACTTAGATGCCCAACTGAAAATATACCAAATGAATTGGTTGTTGATCTAGACGGTCTTGAGATAGGAGCTAGTATAAAAATATCTTTTATAAATTTACCTGAAAAGGTTACACCAACAATTCAAGGAAGGGACTTTGTAATTGCAACTGTTGCTGCACCAACTGTAGTAAAAGAACCTGAAAAACCTGCTGAGGCTGATGCAGAAGCTGCTGATGGCTCAGAAGCTACAGCTGAGGGTGGAGAAAAACCTGCTGAGGGTGGAGAAAAAACTGCTGAAAGTGAAAAAAATGAAGAAAAGCCTGCTGCAGAAAAAAAATAAACACTAATTGTGAAATTTTTAATATCTTAAATTAATATGTTGTTACTTGTAGGCCTTGGTAATCCAACACCTAATAGTCAGAATAATAGACATAATATAGGTTTTAAAATTGTTGACGCTATTAATCAAGAATTTGGCCTTTCAAAACAAAAACCTAAATTTAAAGGCCTTTTAACTACTGGCAACATTGGTGACCAAAAAATTTACGCTATAAAACCTCTTACTTTTATGAACAGCTCAGGTATATGCATAAGAGAATTATTGGAATATTTCAAAATTGATGCTGAAGATGTAATTGTTTTTCACGATGATCTGGATATTGAATTTGGAAAAATTAAAGCAAAATTTGGTGGATCAAGTGCTGGACACAATGGTATAGCCTCAATTGATAAATTTATTGGTAAAGAATATTCAAGAGTAAGAATAGGGATTGGTAAACCAAATAATAAAATTTCAGTATCAGATTATGTTTTAAATGATTTTAGTGATGAAGAAAGTGAACATCTTGAAGCTATTACAAAAAACATAATTAAATCTCTAAAGATTTTAATTGATAAAAAGTTAGATTTATTTTCAAGTACAGTAAATAATAATTAAATGGGCTTTAAATGTGGAATCGTAGGTTTGCCAAATGTTGGTAAGTCAACACTATTTAATGCATTAACAAATTCTAGCAAAGCACAGGCTGAGAATTTTCCCTTTTGCACCATAGATCCAAATATAGGAGTCGTCCCAGTTCCAGATCATAGATTGGATAAACTTGTTAACATATCTAACTCCAAAAAAAAAATTTATACTAGTATATCCTTTGTAGATATAGCAGGATTAGTAAAAGGTGCTTCGAAAGGAGAAGGACTGGGGAATAAATTTTTATCCCATATAAGAGAGGTCGATGCAATTATCCACATGATTAGGTGTTTTGACTCTGATGACATACAAAACGTACATTCAACTGTAGACCCAGTAAGAGATCTTGGAATAATCGAAACCGAGATGAAACTTGCTGATTTAGAGTCTATTCAAAAAAGATTAGATAAAAAAAATCGAAAAAATATAGATAATGAACAAGTCAAAATTTTGCAAAAATCACTAGAATTGATTAACTCAGACTCCAGTTTAGAAATTCTTAATGGTGAATTTGATATAAAAGATATAAAGAATTGTGGGCTATTATCTATAAAACCTAAACTTTATGTTTGCAATGTTGATGAAGAGAGTATTCAAAATGGAAACAAATATACTAAACAATTTATCAGTGAATTTGGATCCAATAATACTTTAGTTATATCAGCAGAAATAGAAAATCAAATAAATCAATTTGGTGATGACTCTGATAAAAAAAATTATATGGGAATGATAAAAATGTCTGACACAGGATTAAATACACTTATTAAAAAAGGATATAATTTACTCTCTCTTGAAACTTTTTTCACATCAGGTCCTGAAGAATCACGCGCTTGGACAATAAAAAAAAATTGTACTGCGCCTAAAGCTGCAAGTGAAATTCATACAGACTTTGAGAAGGGATTTATTAAAGCTGAAACCGTGTCGTATGAAGATTTTATAAATAACAAGGGATGGGTGAAATCTAAAGAGGCTGGAAAAATGAGGCTGGAAGGAAAAGAATATATTGTAAAAGATGGAGATATTTTAAACTTCAGGTTCAACACGTGACCAGATTTTTTTCATAGTAAAATACACTAATACAGTTAAAATTATTAAATAAACAATAACTCTAAATCCAGTTTTGTGTCTTTGTTCTAAATGAGGTTCTGCTGACCACATCAAAAAATTAACGACATCTTTCGCCATTTGTTCACTAGTTGCTTTAGTTCCATCTGAATATTCAATTAAATCATCAGAGAGAGGAGCAGGCATTTTGATTTTATTACCATACATATATTTATTGTAATAGACACCGTCGTCTAACTTGATATTGCTCGGAGCATCGTCATATCCTAGCAATAAAGAATAAATATAATCTGCCCCTCCCTTTCTTGCTTTAACTAATACAGACATATCCGGAGGATACGCTCCCCCATTTGCAGATTTTGCTTCCTCATCATTTGCATATGGCATAACGAATTTGTCAGAAAGTTTTGCAGGCCTTGTAAACATTTCTCCTGTACTATCTGGTCCATCTAAAATTTCAAAATTAGCAGCTATAGCTTTTGCTTCCGCCTCAGAGAACTCTGGACCACCCTTTTCAGAAAGATTTCTATAAGAGAGATATTTCATTGAATGACAAGAAGCGCAAACTTCTGTATAAACTTGATAACCTCTTTGCAGTGAACCTCTATCAAACTTCCCAAACAAACCTTTAAATGTCCAATCAGTTTTAAGAAATTTTACATTATTTTCTGCAGAATAAGCGAATGGAAAACTAAAAAAAATTAAAATATGTATTATTGTAATTCTATAAAAATTTTTCACTTAATTTATATCTTTGCTTTTTATTTGAGATCTTGCAGCGGCCAAATTAAGGGAACCGCCTAACACGGGTTCTGAAATACTTAGTGGCAATGGTAGAGTTTTTTCTTTCCAACCCAAAACTGGCAGTATTACTAAAAAATGTAAGAAATAGTAAACTGTAGCAATTCTGGCAACAAGTAGATATAAACCTTCGGCTGGCATAGCTCCCACATATCCTAAAATTAAAACATCAGCAACTAAGATCCAGTAAAACTGTTTATATAAAGGTCTAAATATAGCCGACCTTACTTTTGAAGTATCAAGCCAAGGCAAAGCTGCTAAAATTAATATTGCTGATAGCATAGCGATTACCCCCATTAATTTGTCAGGAACAGATCTCAAAATTGCATAAAAAGGAAGAAGATACCACTCAGGCACAATATGCGCTGGCGTTACAAGTGGGTTCGCCTCAATATAATTATCTGCATGTCCTAAAATGTTAGGTGAATAAAATACAAACATTGCAAAGACAATTAAAAACATTAACAACGCAAATGCATCTTTTATTACAATGTAAGGATGAAAAGGGACAGTATCTTTAGATGGTTTTTTTATATCTATACCTACAGGATTATTATTGCCAGGAACATGTAAAGCCCAAATATGTAAGACAACTAATCCTAAAATTAAAAAAGGTATTAGGTAATGCAATGTAAAGAATCTTGTTAATGTTGGATTATCAACTGAGTACCCTCCCCATAGCCAGGTAGTTATACTTTCTCCAACAAATGGTATTGCACTAAATAAATTTGTGATTACGGTAGCTCCCCAAAAACTCATCTGACCCCAAGGAAGTACATATCCCATAAAAGCAGCTGCCATCATTAAAAGATAAATTATAATTCCAATTATCCAAATTATCTCTCTTGGAGCTTTGTATGATCCATAAAATAAAGCTCTAAATATGTGGATATAAACAGCTAAAAAAAACATTGAAGCTCCATTTGCATGCACATATCTCAACAACCATCCATAATTCACATCTCTCATGATGTGTTCAACACTTGAAAAAGCGTGATCAACATGAGCAATATAGTGCATTGCCAAAACTAAACCTGTAACAATTTGAGTTATTAGACAAAATGTAAGAATTCCCCCAAAAGTCCACCAATAATTTAAATTTTTGGGTGTAGGATAATCTGTTAAATGATTTGCGAGTGATAATAACGGTAAACGATCATTAAACCATTTTCCAAATTTTGATTTAGGTGTGTACTCGTGATCACTCATTTTTTTTTATCCAATTTTTATAGTGTTGTTATTTACAAATTCGTACTTTGGTATTTCCATATTTGTTGGTGCTGGTCCTTTTCTTATTCTGCCAGAAGTATCGTAGTGAGAACCATGACATGGACAAAACCAACCATTATAGTCACCTTTATCACCCAAAGGTACACATCCTAAATGAGTACATACACCTAACATAACAAGCCATTCGGGATTCTTTGCCCTATCTTCGTCTTTCTCCGGGTGCTTTAATTCACTTAAATTTACCTCTTTTGCTTGCTTGATCTCATCGTCTGTTCTTCTTTTTATAAAAACTGGTTTACCTCTCCACAAAACAGTAATTGATTGACCTTTTTCAAGAGAGCCAACGTCCACTTCGGTACTGGCTAGAGCCTTAACTGATGCATCAGGATTCATTTGGTCAATTAGAGGCCAAACTGCTGCACCAACACCCACTGCACCAGCAGCAGCGGTAGCAGAAAATAGGAAATCTCTCCTATTAGTCTTTTTTTTGTCGTTTTGGTTAGACATGTTTTATAATTTAATTATCACGTAATATATGATTTCTTATAATAAAAAAGATATTTTTCTATGGTAACAATGACACAGAAACACTTAATTTACTTACCTAAAATAGCCTTGTATGAGCCCGATATACCTCAAAATACAGCTGCAATTATAAGAACTTGCGCATGTCTTGGAGCAAACCTGGAAATAATTGAGCCTTGTGGCTTTTTATTCAATGATAAGCGTTTTAAACGCACAGTAATGGATTATCTAGACGAAAAAATGATAACATTTTACAAAAGTGCTGATGAATTTTTCTATACAAAAAAAAATCAAAGAATTATTTTAATGACAACTAAAGCAAAAAAAAATTATACTAAATTTAATTTTAAAAATAATGATACATTGCTATTCGGTAGAGAAAGTGCGGGTGTTCCTACTAGTGTGCACGAAAGAATAAAACATAAAATTAGAATACCTATGAACATAAATAAAAGATCATTAAATTTAGCTGCTTCAGTTGCTATAGCCTTAGCTGAAAATTTAAGACAAACAAATATTTTATGGAACAAGTAATAAGACAAAAGTTAGCAAGGAACTGGTTTAAGACAATGCAAGAAGTAATTTGCCAAGAGATTTTAGAGCTTGAAGGAAAAAAATCAAAATTTAAAATTACTAATTGGGAAAGGGGTAAAAATTTAAACCAAGGAGGCGGTCAATTTAGAATTCTTGAAAAAGGTAAAATATTTGACAAAGTGGGAGTAAATTTTTCGGAAGTTCATGGAAAACTTTCGAAACAAATTATAAACAAGATTCCTGGAACTAATAAAAGGTCAAAATTTTGGGCCTCGGGTATTTCTGTTGTAATGCATATGAAAAATCCTCATATTCCTGCAATGCATTTTAATACAAGATATATTTATACATCATATGGCTGGTTTGGAGGAGGAATAGATATAACTCCATGTATAAATGATAAAAAGATTGAAAATTGGTTTCATAGAGAACTAAAAAAATCATGTGCTAAGCATAATAAAAATTATTATAAAAAATATAAAAAATGGTGTGATCAATATTTTTATTTGGCTCATAGAAAAGAAATGAGAGGTATTGGTGGCATTTTTTTTGATTATAAAAAGCAAAATTGGGAAAGAGATTTTTCTTTTGTTAGAGAAGTTGGGGTTGCTTTTAAAAATATTTTTAGAGAAATTATTTTAAAAAAATATAAGAAAAAATGGAAAAAAAAAGAAAAAGAAGCTCAATATGAAAAAAGAGGGAGATATGTCGAGTTTAATTTGCTTTATGACAGAGGGACAAAATTTGGATTACAAACTGGTGGAAATGTTGATGCAATTTTAATGTCCTTGCCACCTATTGCAAAATGGAAATAGTTTATGGATAAAGAGCCTGTAACAATTATTGGATTAGAAAAACTTAAAGAGGAATTAATTTTTCTTAAAGAAAAAAAAAGACCAGAAATAGTTGAAGCAATTGCTGAAGCAAGATCGCATGGAGATTTAAAAGAGAATGCAGAATATCATGCTGCTAAAGAACAACAATCACATAATGAAGGAAGAATTCAAGAAGTGGAAGATTTGATTGCAAGAGCAAATGTAATAGATGTCACAAAAATTAGTAATCAAGGCAAAGTAATTTTTGGATCTACAGTTTTTTTACAAAATTTAGATACAAATGAAAAAATTAACTATAAAATTGTTGGTAAAGATGAAGCAGATTTAAAGCTTAAACTATTGTATTTTCAGTCTCCTATAGGTAAAGGGTTAATTGGGAAAAACAAAGGAGATTTGGTTGAAGTAATAACTCCAGCAGGTACAAAAAATTTTGAAATTATAGATGTTAAATATATTTAACTTAACAGAATTTCATCAATTTCGCTTTGAGAAATTTTAAAACTATTTTCAACCCATATAATTTCTAAGTTTTTTAGCTTCCGACCTAATTCTCTGCCTTCTTTTAGATTATATTTTTCCATTATATCTTTCGTTTTTAAGGGAAACATTGGTATTTCTTTACTTACGAAATTTTGTTTCAATTCAATTAACTTTTTTGAATTTTTATTAGATCTAATCAAATAAAAATCAATTAAATCAATTAAGTTGTCTTTTCCTTCATAGTAAAAAATTTTTTCTAAATTTTTTTTTGAAAAAAACTTTTTACAAATTTTATTATCATATAATTTTTTTAAAAAAATTATCTTCTTTTTTGTCTGATTTGACACTTTATATTTATGTAAGAAATAATTTGCATTATCAGTTTCATCAATAACTAATAATGCTATAAAAAAATCAAAATTTTTTTTAAGTAAAGTATTTTTTGAAAAATTATTTAATCTTTTAAATAAATCTATATTTTTAAGTTGAGGATATATTAAAAAGAATAATTCTTTAGAAAATTTATTTTTAGTAATATTGTAAAAGCCAGGAGAACAAACTATTTTTTTAAGTTCGTCTAATAGTCTTTCTTTTGATAAATGTGCTATACCACTAATATTTTGCTTAATAACTTTTTGAACATTTTTCTCATGATTATGTTTGCTATAATTTAAAAAAAATCTCAAATATCTAACTATTCTTAAATAATCTTCTTTAATTCTTATTTCAACATCACCAATAAATTTTATTTTTCCTTCATGAAGATCATTAACGCCATTATTTGGATCAAATAAATTGCCATCTATATCAGAATAAATAGAATTTATAGAAAAATCTCTTCTGCGAGAATCTTCTCTCCAATCTTTCGAAAATTTAACAACTGCATGTCTCCCGTCTGTTTTTATATCTTTTCTAAGAGAAGTGATTTCATAGTTTTTATTGTTAATTCTTGCAGTTATAGTTCCATGATCAATGCCAGTCTCAAAAAAATTGATATTTTTTTTTTGTAGAGCTTCTTTAACTTCATTGGGAAACAAATTAGTTGCCAAATCTATGTCATCAAATTTTTCTTTATTTAAAATCTTTCTAACACACCCACCAACATATCTAATTTCGCTCTCATCATTAAAGTTATTGATTGCTGTAAAAATTTCTTCAACCTTAGTCGTTTCTTTTAAAATTTTGAATGAACTATTTTTCGAAGATATTTTGTTTTTATTAGTAAATAAATTAGTTAAAAAATTTTTCATATATGGCTGGGGTGCTAGGATTCGAACCTAGGAATGGCGGTACCAAAAACCGCTGCCTTACCACTTGGCTACACCCCAAAAAATTAATTTCGTATAACACAAAAAAAAACTTTATATAGTTTTAGATAAAATACACCAATAGTTTTTATATTTTTT
>MDSZ01092849.1_pt1 | contig 16522 bp, 10 predicted proteins | sample 811201 | NCBI WGS metagenome assembly MDSZ01 (sample SAMN05326647, study PRJNA326480) | marine metagenome | isolation source: seawater | place: Indian Ocean: North | collected 2010
AAGATTAAAGTTAGCAAGGCTTCTTGGGTAAGAATATATTGTGATTCTACTTCTAGAACTTCAGATTCTTCACGAGGTTGGGGAGAAGATCCTGCACCAGGTAGTGGTGTTATTGCTGAAGTAACAACAACGACTGATGATGAGGAAGTATTAGTTACTCCTGGCATTTTTGGATTTAATAATGATACTCCAACTAGAACTAATACAATATACACAGCAATAAATAATAGAAGTGGTAGTGCCAATGCGATTACTGTGACTCTGACTGTACTAAAAATAGGAGAATAAAACTAATGACGGTTACAATATCAAATAAACCAGTTGGAACGCAAGGATCAGGAAACTGGACAAATACTCAACTATTCGATTCTTTAGAGTATGTGTTTGGGCAATTGGGATATCATAGTGGAACTGTTGCTTATGATGTTCCTACGTTTTGTTTATATCCAGGATCTACAACTACAGATAATAAGAGCGATAAATCATATGCAACAAGTTTGTGGAATAGATGTGGTGGTAAACCTGCGGATTATAGTACATACTATAATAGATATTTTGATGTAACTAAGAATGGTACTCAAGGATATTATGTTAGAGAATATTGGCAACCAACAAATTATGATGCTACTAATGATACAATCACAGTTCATTCAAATACTGAATTAAAAACTGGCAAGAAACTTAGATGGAATCCAGGACAGGTAAGTGAAAGTAATAACATTACAGGTCTTACTTTAGATAGTGATTATTATGTTGTACGTATTAATAGTACAACAATTAAATTAGCTACGAGTCGTGCTAATGCTGTAGCTCCAACACCAACAACAGTTGATCTTGGTGGTACTGGTACTCCAGCAAATGGATGGACTTCTGCTACTAGATTTTATACTCCAGAAACATCTGAGTCAGAAAATACTAGAATTATTATTAGATATGGTGATAAGGTATATTGGAATTTTCCTAATAGTGATGGAGATGAATTTAAGGTAGTACAGCAAGATTTATCTAGTGAGTCATATGATTCAACTAAAGAGATTATATATGCTAACCGTAATAATATAGATTCTCCAGGTAATGAGACTAATAGTTATCAAGTACAATATACAAGTGCTGATCTTGTAAAGTGGGAACACACTGGTTATTGGAATCAGACTGAGAATAGAAGAACAGAACCTATAACTGGATTTGAAGGTACGGCAAATGCATCAGTATCTGGTGGATTTATAACATCAATAACTGTTACTAGTTCTGGTTATGGGTATGATCCTAATGAACCACCTACTATTACATTTTCTGGTGGTGGTGGATCTGGTGCTAGAGCAACTTGCACTGTTTCTGCTCAAGGAACTATTTCTGGATTCACTATAGTTTCTGGAGGATCTGGATATACTTCAGCACCTACTGTTAATATTCTTGCTGGAGATCAAGCAGTACCGATAGAAAGCTTTGAAAAACCTTCTAGACTTACCCAGGGTTGTCCTTCTGTTAACTACTACAGTGGAGGTACTACAAAATATGAATTCCCAACAAATAGAAAATATTATTATACTAATAATACATTAGCCAATTTAAAAGGAGAGATTCTTTTATTACCAAGATATCATTCTACGAGTTATACTTATAATAGTCATACCTTGAATTGGTATGTGAAAGTTCCAGGAACTGATGTTGGTTTATTAAGTCCTGATAATGATTTATATTTAAGAGTTCGTAGATATCCTTATAGTGGTAATGGTAATAGCAATAATAGAGGAAGACCTTTTGGTATTGAGGTATGTAATATTGCTTCTGCGGCACAGAATTCTGGTCAAGGATGGCCTGCTGCTGCTTCCTTTACTATAAAGGGAAGTAAGACTGGTGGTATTGATGGTGCTCCTTCTGGGACTAGTGGTGATCAAGGTGGAAATGATATTGTGTTTGGTACAAATACAGCTGCAACTGGAAGCTATACTGGAGATGGTAAACCATCTCTTCATACTACTGATTATGGTGGAGCAGCTAATAATAAATTTTATCAAAGAGGTCATAATTATGCGGTTCTAAAAAGAAAACATCAGGATGATAAGACTAGAGGAACAACATATTATACTTTTTCAATTGTTACAGCTGGTACTGGTGCAAATTATAGGATGAATATAGATGCTGGTGTTTACTGGGAAACTATGAATTGTCCTGGTACTAATCAAGGAACTATTGGGACTTATACTTATACTTCTGCTGGTAGTAATTTTAAAGAATATGGTTTTTTTGATGGTGAAGATGGTGAAGAAGTTACAAAGTATTATAATAAATTCTCAAATGGTGGTGATGATAGTGTTACTTTTGTTGATTTTACTGATAGTAGTGCCCCACAAACATATCCTCATACTATAAGGTGGTATACCAGTACTATAGATCCTCAATTTGCTATGATATCATTCATTCAAACTAAAAATTTACGAGACTATAATTGGGGAACATTTACTCTTAATGGTGGATCTAATTTTGGAAATCCTAATCCAGTATTTGATTTAGATGAATTGTATCATGGATCATTTACTAAGGTTGTGAATGATGCTCAAGATGCCCAAAGTTCAAACAATGCTTATGGTATAAATTTTATAACTCAAATGGCTGGTTATCATAATGGATATCAAAGTAAGTCTGCTTCTGCAGAACCTAAGAGTGTATATACTAAAACTAGAGAATCCCTGTATGGTTATTTGAGAAATGGGGATGGATATTATCATGGAGCTCATACAAACTATGTTCCCAATATTGATATGCAATATGATGGTCGATACAACGCAAGTAGTATAGGTCGTGGAAATACTGTATTTTATTTTAGAGATAATACCTACGATGGAGCATTAAATTCTATTACTAATTATTATAAACCAATATCAGGTATTCCTATTGACAATAGTTTAGTTCCTTGTCCATATTATCTTCCTGATGATTATGTTATGATACAGGTTGGGTCTGCTCCAGGAGCAACCATATACAGTCCTGGTGATACTATCACTATTAGTGCTGGTGTTGAAGTATATACTATAGTAACTGCAGCATATGTTAATAATCAGACGGGACTTGATGGTGTTGATAATGGAACTACTAAAGGAATGTTATTCTGTGTGAGGACTACGTAATGGCAGATTTTACTTTTACTGGAGATGTTGGACCAATACAGACCGCAGCTCCGTTTGGTAATTTTAGAAATGTTAATAATAGGTATTTAAATCTTGCTAAACAATTCAATGGTGTAACAATACAATTTCATACTGGATTTGGTGTTAGTTTGGGTTCTATTGCTTGGGGATCAACTTCTAGTAATTTTTCTTCTATTGTTAATGTTTATGCAGATGCTAATTATGGAAACTATACTTTCACTGATCCAGCAATAGGTACTAGAGAAAGAGGTTGGATAAATGGTAGAAGACCTGCTAAAGGTCTACAATATCCTAGAGGATATTACAATAAATAAGGTTTAGGGGTACTATAAATATGATAAATTTTCCAAATAATCCTACTACAGGAACCGTTCATAATGAAGCTGGTAAGAGTTGGATCTATGATGGAAGCAGCTGGGTTGTTCAATTAACTCTTCCTGTAGGATCAGCAACAACTCTTGGTGCATTTAAGGTTGGAAATGGTTTATCTGTTAATCCTGTTACAGGAGTATTAACTGTTACTTCTGCTCCAGCACTTGTTGGTATCTCTACTACTGGAGATACTATTTTTAATAATCTAACAGTTGCTAATTTAAATGTAACTGAAAGTCGTTACGGTGAACTTGCTGCTAATGAAAGTACTCTTGGGCAGTCAGGATTTTTATATAATGTTATTTCTCTTCCAAGTGAAATAACAGTTGATGAACATACAACTATTACTCCTAATATGCTTGATGATATAACATATGTCAAGAATGAGAGTGTAGTTATTAGTGATGATGTAGATTTAACAATATCTACTGGTGACTTTATAATAGGTAAGTGATTCTATAACAGTATAAATACAATTAACATTGATACTCGGATAAATTAATGTCTAGGCTTAGATCGGATAAACTTGTAAATAAAGCCGCAACAGGAGCACCAGAATTAACTTATGGTGCTTCTATTCCAGTTACTGGAACTATTAATGGTGCAGGAGGTGTCAACATAACTGGAGTAGCAACCGCTTCAAAGTTTGTAGGGGATGGTTCTGGATTATTTGGTGTTGTTGCTTCTGGTACAGGTATTGTTTGTTATGAAGATGGATCTCTAGTTGGTACTGCAGGAACATTTAACTTTGGAACTAACATTAGTGTAACACCACCATCTGCTGGTGTGGCAACTATTACCAGTGTTAACACAGATACCAATACAACTTATGGTATGTTGGCTGTTTTAGATGGTACTAGTGTTAAATTAAGATTAGCTGGATCGGATAATTCAGAAGATGATACAACTATAAGTGCTGGTTCTAATATTGCTTTTAGTGGAGTTAGTGCTTCTGGATTTAGTATTGAAAGTACTTTAAGTGGATTAGCAAATGTTGTAGAGGATACGACACCTCAACTTGGTGGTAATTTAGATCTCAATAATAATACTATAACTGGAACTGGTGGTATAAGTATAACTGGTGGTGTATCCGCAACCATATTTACAGGTGCTTTTAATGGTCCTGCTAATGGATTGAGTGGTACTCCAGATATTACTGTAAGAAATTTAGTTGGTGCTGGTGCGACTTTTAGTGGTGATGTAAGTATCGGTGGTACTTTAACTTATGAAGACGTAACTAATGTAGATACTCTTGGTATATCAACCTTCAATGATGACACGTATTTTGTAGGAACTCAGGGTACTGGTGTTTGGAAGGGGATGTATTGGGATAAGAGTTCTAGTGCTCTTCAATTTGACAAATCTCAAAAGATTTATCTTGGTCCAACTGCATCATCTCAAGCATGGACTGGTGCTGGATCAACAACACCAGGTCCTGGTGCTGGTTTAGAATTACATGGTGATCATGATTATGGATATGTGGAAGCTACTAATGATTTATACATTAAGGCTGGTAATTTTGGATCTTCTGGAAAAATAATTTCTATTGAAGGGCAACCAAGTAAGAAGAATATTCAAGCTATTGGTGGGGCAGGTACAAAATTATATCACAATGATAATCAACGTCTTGAGACTGTACATGAAGGTGTTGTGGTAAGTGGTGTTTGTACTGCTAGTGAGTTTGTTGGTGCTATCAATACACCAACATTAACAGTTGGTTCTAGTGTGGGTATTGGAACATCTGGTGGAGTGTTTACAGCAGTTGCTGGAACTCCAAGTACTATAGATGCCTTTACGGTTGCTAATACAAATTATAAGACAGCTGATTATACGGTTCATCTGATGAATGGTAATAACAGACAAGTACAGAAGATATTAGTTATGCAGGATGGAAACAATGCTTATTATGAGGAGTATGCTATTATGTCTTCTCCAAATAAGATTGCTTCTTTTTCTGCTATATTAGCTGTTGGTGATTGTTCATTAAGAGCAACTCCTGAAACTGGAATATCTGGAGTAACTACATTTAGTGTCATGAGACAAACCATATTATAATTAGGATATTTTTATGGTAGGAATAGGTACTACGACTGTTACTCCAGGTTTTAAAGAGTGGAAGGATGATCTACCAAAAGAACCTACAGGAGACGTAAAAAAAAGATATGTTGTTTCTTGTAATTCTCCGACTGATTGGACTGATATACATACCCTTTTATTAAAAGATGGTACTTTAGAAGATAATATACCTTCGGATATTGTTGAGTGTTCTGACAACAAATTACATAGCGGAACAAGAGGAACTTATAAGTTAACAGAGTCTGAAGCATCTGATCTTCGTAAGCATCCAAAAGTTAGATGTGTTGATATTGATTCTTCTTATTATGCAGGAACATATGCAATTGATCCTGCTTTACTGATGGATTCTGCGGTACAGGTTGAGAGATACGCAAGCACAGTTAAAAATATTAGAGGTAATCAAAATGTTGGTACATTTTTACCTACTACTCCAACTTCTGCTGATAAAAATCGTGCTGGATATCAGTTACTAAGATGTAAACAAAAAGATAATGCTTGGGGAAATAATGTTTCGCAGGTATTAAATGATAAGCTGGCATCTTACGGTGACGGATCAGATGTTGATTGTATTGTTGCTGATCAAGCTATGTGGTTTGGTCATATTGAATTTCAAAATAATTTAGGTGGACCTGTTCAATATAATGCTCAGAATGTATTGGTTAAGAAAGGAATATCTTCTACTAGTGGGACATGTGATGTTTTAGATTTAGTATTAGATGCTCCATATTATATTGATCCAGATTATTTTAATGCTGACCCTGCTGCAAGATTAACTACACGTTGGGATGGAACAACAGTTCCTCTTGAATCTGTTGCTATAGGCTGGTGGATGGATGCCAATAAAAGATCTGCTGAATTTGCTAGTGCTGGTACAACTGGGACTATTAATGATGCATATTATACTAGAGCTAGATGTAATGGTGATAATACATCAAATCATGCTGCTGGTAGCACTCAGTATCATGGCACACCATGTGCTTCACAGGTATATGGTAGACAATATGGGTTTGCTTATAATGCAAATAAATGGTTCATAAATTCATATGGAGCTTATGGAACTGGTATGGAGATTTATTTTGATATTGTAAAAATATTTCATCAGACTAAACCAGTTAATGAAAACTATGGAACTAAAGATCCTACTATAACAAGTAATAGTATGGGGTATAGAAAAGATCTTCCAATATCTGCTAACTATTATTATCGAGTGGGTCTTAGTGGACATATTGAAGTTTCTTATTCTGCTGATGTAACTCATTCTGGTGCTTCTGCTTATACAATGTCTGGTAATGATAAGGCAGGAAGTATTAGTGGTAATAATCCAACTATTACAATGAATGCTTTTGATACTATAACTTTTAATGTAAATACTCCTGGACATCCATTCTGGATAAAGAATCAAGCAGGTACAGGAATAGGAAATGCAGCATCAAATGTTACTAATAATGGTACTGATAATGGAACTGTTACATTTAGACCAGTAGTTGGAGCAACATATTATTATCAGTGTGAACTTCATGCTTCTATGGTTGGAGATATTAATGTTGGTAATAGTGTAGCTGCTGGAGTAAGCTATGATTCGACTAGTACTCCTGCATTTATGGATAATTTTTCTCAAGGTGCTATACGTTTTGAGTATGCTGATAATTCTCTGACAATTGCTGGTGATGAAATGATTGATGCTGGTGTAATATTTGTATGTTCTTCTGGAAATACTAATCAAAAATTAGTGAAGTATGATCATCCAGATTATAACAATTATTATTCAACTGTTTCTCCAGATTCTGGTTACGATGTTAATTGGACTACTTATGCTGGATATCAAGCTTATAATTCAATCAATCGTCAAGGATTTCCTGGTCAAATAGGAAAACAAGTAGATACTATTTCTGGAATAACAACATATAGAACCATACCTGTTGGTGCTATGGATCCAGCATTACAATCAACATCAGGTACAGGACAAGAAAGGAAAGTATGGTATAGCAATATGGGTAATCTTGTTCCATATTATGCCCCTGCTGCTGATACACTTGCGGCAACTGATGCGAATAATTCCCCAAGATATAATAGATATGATGCTTATTATACTTTGAATAGTACTCAATCTTTGGAATCTGAAGACTGTGCATTTGGTGGTACTAGTTCTGCTTGCCCAGTTTCTTGCGGAATAATTGCTACTAAACTTCAGTATAATAGAGAATGGACTGTTGAAGATGTATTAAATTGGGTGACTGTTGGTGTTGGGACACAATCTGAGTCTGCTTTCTATAATGGACCAGAAGCTTCTAGTGCTAATTCTTCTGATTGGACAGATAATAAATCTATTCAAGGTGGAAATCCTATTGTAATTTGGGATGCTCCTACAGGTAATGAGGATATTGATGGTGACGACAAGATAGCAGTGAGACTAAAAAATGCTAATGGTTTAAAAATGTCTGGAATCAACTTTATAAATACCTAAAAAATTACTAACGATGGCTGAAAAGGGTTTTGGTGTAAAGGAATTAAATATAGCGGCTGCTGCTACTGGTAATCCTGCTATTGAAAGTGTTAGTCCTAACTTCGATATAAAGGCTGTTAAGGTTGGGTTTAGTACTGATGTATCAATTGGACAGAATACTGTAGTAACTGGTATTATTACTGCTACAACTGTTAATGATTCTGGTGGTAATGTAAGACAAATAACAAATAATAATAAATCATCTACCTATACTCTTGCTACTGCTGATGTTGGAGAGTTAATCAATACTAATGCTGGTGTAACTGTTCCAGCAGGTGTTTTCGATTCTGGAGATGCCATAACAATTTACAATAATAGTGCTAGTGATATTACAATAACCCAAGGATCTTCGGTTACAATGTATCAGGCAGGTACTTCAAATACTGGAAATAGGACTCTGGCACAGAGAGGAGTCGCTACAGTATTATGTGTAGGAACTAATTCGTTTACAATTATTGGCGGTGGTCTGAGCTAGGGGGTTTTTAATATGCCCATACAACAGGCACTACTCACAGGGGATAGTGGCGGTGGTAATCAAACAACTGCTACTGGTCAACAAGAATGGACATCACCAGGATCATATACTTTTACTGTTCCTGCTGATGTTTATGATATTCATATTGTATGTATAGGTGGTGGAGGAGGTGGTGGAGCAAATAATTACGAAGCTGGTGGAGGTGGTGCACTTTCATATAGAAATGATTGGGTATGTGCACCTAATGAAACGTTTAATGTAGTAGTTGGTGCTGGTGGACAGGGTAATACTGCTGGTGGAACAGATGCTGGATACTCTACTGTTGATGTACTTTCTAGTAACACTTGGATTAGTGGTACTATAGCTTGTAGAGCTGGTGGTGGAAAAGGTAATAATGGTGGCGGTGGCGGTGGAAGAGTAGGACAAGGTGGTGGTGATGGATCAGATCATCAAGTTTATGGTGGAGGTGGAGGAGCTGGTGGATACCAAGCTTATGGTGGAAATAATACTGGAGGATGTGGTGGTAAAGGTGCTGCTAACGGACTAACTGGTGGTGGTGCTGGTGGTGGAGGTGTATCAATATATGGAGAGGGATCTTCGGGACAAAACTTTCAAGGTGGTACTAGTAATGTAACATCATATGGTGCTGTAATGTATGGAGGAGGTGGTGGTTCTGGTGGAAGTAATGGTGTTAATGGAGTAGCACCAACTTTCAGTGGTGGATATTATGGATTAGTTGCTGGTGGTGCTGGTGGTAATTATGGTGGTGGTGCTGGTGGTGGAGCACAGACTTGGGGATCTTGGCAAGGTAGTCAAGGTGCTGGTGGAGCAGTGAGAATTATATGGGGTCCTAATAGAGGATTTCCATCCACTAATACTCAGGATTTATAGGAGAGAGATATGTCAATACAACAAATGTTAATTAGTAGTATAGGTTCTGGTAGTACAGCAGAAAAATATTGGACTAATTCAATCACAAATTCAAATACATATGTAACATTATATGATCATGCGTTCGATAGTTTGGGGAATATTTACGCTTGTGGTGGAGTTTCAAATAATGATGGATTTGTTTATAAGATTTCTAAAGATGGTAATTTAATAAAGGCAGTACAGCTTGATGGTGGAACAACAGCAAATCAAATTCTTGGTATATGTATTGATAGTTCTGATAATGTATATTTCTATGCTGGACAAGGAAGAGTTGGTAAATATAATTCTGACCTTGAATTACAATATCAAAATCGAATTGCTTTTGGTAATGGTACTGGATTTAACGATGGGGATTCAATATCAAATGGTTCTATCTTTTTAAACAGTAGTGAGACTGAATTAATTATTGGTGGAAAAATTAACACTGGTAATTACCATATGTGCTTGTCTGTAGATCCTACTAACGGACAAGTAATAACAGGTAGATATATTCAAGGTGGTAGTGGTAGTGGAGCTGTTGTTTCCCATTATGGTATGAATCAGATGAGTAATGGGACGATTTATGTTTGTGGAAAGGTAAATGGTCCTCAGACATATTATTATGATTATCCTCTTGTATCAACAATGACTAGTACTGGTGCATTTAATAGAGTTTATAAGTTTTATAATGATGTTACAGGTCAGCAAGCAAGAGCAGCATTAAGTAATACAGTTAATGGGAAGCACTATGTTGTAGGTAAAGCAAAATTTAATGGTGGTAATAATAGTGGAGATGCTTTTATTCTTAGGGCAGGTACTTTTACTAGTGGACCTCCAAATAATAATGGTATAGAAGTTTGTAAAAAAGAAAGTAATAATAGTGGTAGAAGTTTTATGGATATTGCTCAGGATTCTCTGGGCAATGTTTATGCCGTTACTAATTTTGGTGAGATTATAAAGTTTGATATGAATCTTGATATTATTTGGTCAAGAAGTCTTGGTAGTAATGAAATTAGAAAAATTAGTATTGATGCTAATGATAATATATGGATGAATGTTGGTGGTAGTGGTGGTAATTGTACTATTGCTAAAATTTCATCTGATGGATATGCATTGAATAAATGTAGTATTAATCTTGGTACTTATACACAATCTACACATTCTTATAGTGACCAAGCTGGTGGACAATATACTAGTGTAAATCCTTGGTTCTCTTCTGCGGAACCTACTATTTGGGGTGGATTGGTAAATAATTCCGAAACACCTACTGAATCTACTATTACTCCTGCTTCAAACAAATGTGAAATAGAAGATGCTGTAGGACAACAAACTTTTCTAGAAACAGGATCACATAGTTGGACTTGTCCTCCTGGTGTTTATCTAGTTTCTGCTGTTTGTGTTGGTGGTGGAGGTGCTGGTAATGGTGATAATCAATCTGGATCAGGTGGTGCTGGTGGTGGCGGTGGACTTGGATACAGGAATAATATTCAAGTAACACCAGGACAATCTTATACTGTATTTGTTGCTAGTGCTGCTGACGGTGGATCAGGTAATGATGGTGAAGACTCTTATTTTATAAACACATCTACTGTTATGGGTGGTGGTGGAAAAGGATCAACAAATACTGCTGGTGGAGCTGGTGGAAGTTATACAGGAGAAGGTGGAGGTACTGGTGGATCTGGTGGAGGTGGTGGATCAACATATGAAGGTGGTGGCGGTGGAGCTGGTGGATATACAGGATCTGGTGGAAATGGTGGTTTTGGTAATGGATCAACTCATCCTTCTAGCACTTCTCTCTCTGATAGAAAAGGTGATGATGGTACTGGTGGTGCTGGTGGTGGAGGAGGATATGGTGGTGGATATACTGGTGGAGGTACAGGAATTTTAGGTCTTGGTGCTAGTGGTTTAGGTGGTGCATATTCTCCACCATCTGGTGTTCCATTTGGAAGTGGAACTGCTGGATCTGGTGGATCTGGAATTTCATATGGTGGTGGTGGATCTGGTGGTGGTGCTCAAGGTGGTAGTGGTGCTGTAAGAATTATGTGGGGTAGGAATAGATCTTATCCGAATACTAATAGTGGTAATGTAAATGATAGAGTAGGTCAACAAGAGTTTACAACAGTAGGAACAAATCAATGGATCTGTCCTGTTGGTGTGTATTTTGTTAGTGTAGTTTGTGTTGGTGCTGGTGGAGCAAGTTCTGGATATAATGCTTTTTCTGGACAGTATGAAGAAGGAAATGGTGGAGGTGGTGCTGGATTGGGATATAATAATTATATTCCCGTAACACCAGGACAATCTTATAATGTTGTTGTTGGTGCTGCTGGACAAGTACAAACTTTACCTTCAAGTGCTGGTGGAAGTAAAACTAATTCTTCTGGTGATTCATATTTTATAAACACATCTACTGTTAAAGGTGGTGCTGGAGAAAATGCTCTACCTGGTTCTGGTGGATATGGTTCTGGTGGATCATATACAGGAGACGGTGGTGGTAATGGTGGTAATGGTGGATCTGGAGATGCTACTTATGGTCCTGGTGGAGGTGGCGGTGCTGCTGGATATACTGGTAATGGTGGATCTGGTGGTGGTGGATCAACGAGTAGTAATTCTACCAGTGGTCAAGGTGGAGGAGGTGGCGGTGGAGCTCATGGGTATTTGAGTTCTGGTAGTTTTACAAATGCTGCTGGTGGAGGTGGTGTAGGTATTGAGGTTAAAGGTAGTAATGGTTCTGCTGGAAGTATTCAAACTTTTCCTATGCAGGAAGAATGGACATCACCAGGAACTTATAGTTGGACATGTCCAGATGGAGTAACTTCAGTATGTGTTGTTGCTGTAGGTGCTGGTGGTGATGGTGGTAGTGATAAACATGGAGATGGTGGAGGTGGATTAGGATGGAAAAATAATATTCCTGTAACACCAGGACAATCTTATACTGTAGTTGTTGGTAATAAAAATATGGGTGGTGGAGGATCTGGTGATTCATATTTTATAAGCCCATCTACTGTTAAAGGTGGAGGTGGAAATACGAGTACAACTAATAATGGTGGAACTGGTGGTGGATATGTAGGAGACGGTGGTGGATCTGGTGGTCAAGGTGGATCAAAGAATGGATCTTATGCTGGTGGTGGCGGTGGAGCTGGTGGATATTTAGGTAATGGTGGAAACGGTGGAACAGGAATAAGTTTTGGAGCAGGTTCTGGTAATCCAGGTACTGGTGGTGCTGGTGGTGGAGGTGCTGGTGCTAATTGGGAAGGTGGTGCTGGTGGTGGTGTAGGACTACAAGGTGAAGGTGCTAGTGGTCTAGGTGCTAGTACTTACTATGATAGTGGTAGTTATCAATATGGACATTGTGGACAAGGTGGATCTGGTGGATTACCCCAAACTTGGGCAGCATTTCCTGCTTTAGGACCTGGTTCTGGTGGAGGTGGTGGTAATGGTATTGCTGGACAGCATGGAGCAGTAAGAATTATATGGGGAACTGGAAGAGCATTTCCATCAACAAATACAGCAGATCAATCTGCTAATGTTACTATAGAACATGGTGGTGGAGGATCTGGTGGTGCTTCATTTGGTACTGGTGTTGGAATATCTACTATCATGAAAGGAGGTCTTTATGGTGGTGGATCTGGTGGTGCTAGTAATCAGACTGCTAATGGTGGAGTTTCTGATGGAATAGAAGGATCTGATGGTGGTGTAAGAATTATATGGGGATATAATAGATCATATCCACAGAACAATACTGGTACTGGTGAAAATGGTCAACCAGAAACTGGTTCTGCTGAATGGACAACACAAGGAACACATAGTTGGACTTGTCCTGATAATGTAACATCAGTATGTGCTGTTTGTATTGGTGGCGGTGGAAGCGGATCTGTTCATGAAAATTCTACCTCTGGTGGTGGAGGAGGTGGAGGTGGTCTTGGATATAAAAATCATATTTCTGTAACACCAGGACAATCTTATACTGTTGTAGTTGGTGGAGATTCATATTTCATAGACGCAACTACTGTTAAGGGTGAGCGTGGATTAAATGCTGATCAAGCAGGAAGTGCATTTACAGGTGGAACTGGTGGTGGATATGTAGGAGACGGTGGTGGTAACGGTGGTACTGGTGGAAATAGTGACGGAACAGATGGTGGCGGTGGCGGTGGAGCTGGTGGATATTCTGGTAATGGTGGTAATGGTGCTGCTGGATATGTTCAAGGATCAAATTCTGGATATGATGGATCTGGTGGTGGAGGTGGTGGAGGATCAAATGGATATGATGGAGGAACTCCTCATGGTGGAGGAGAAGGTGGTGGAACTGGTATTCTAGGTCAGGGTGATAATGGGACTGGTGGAGTAAATTATGGAACTAATTTTGGTAATGGTACTGCAGGATCTGGTGGTTCAGGTAAATCATATGGTGGTGGAGGACGTGGTGCTGCTACTGGTTCTGGTCCAAGTAGTGGTGGAACTGGTGCTGTAAGAATTATATGGGGACCAGGAAGATCATTCCCAAGTAATAACGCTGGAGATATATAAAACATGGCAATACAACAAGCATTAATGGTACTAGGAGTAGTACCACCTGGATATGAAACATATACAGCTTCAGGACCACATAGTTTTGTAGTACCACCTGGATTTACAGAAGTTTCTGTAGTCTCTGTTGGTGGTGGAGGTGGAGCTCAGCCTACATTCGGTGGTTCTGGTGGTGGGTTAGTTTGGTCAGATAATGTTTCTGTAATTCCAGGTGAAATTTTAGATATACATGTCGGTGTTGGTGGAACTGGTGGAGATACTTTAGGAAATAATCCTCAACAGGGACAAACAACTTACATAAGAAGACAATCAAATGGAGAGTATATCGTAAAATCTTATGGTGGTGGTGGATATAGTCAAAGTAATAGAGGTGGAGGAGGAGAATTTTTTGCGGGTAATGGAAGAGTTTTAGATGGTGGTGATGGATATCATCAATATGCTGGTGGTAATGTTCAAACTGCTCAACATAGCATATCGGGAGCTTCTTTTAAAACTGCACCTTATGCAGGTTCTCAGACCGATCCTTATGCTGGTGGGGGAACTTCATTAATTAGTGGGCAAACTGGATCTAATGGTGGAGCTTCGACTGGTAATACTGGGTCAAATGGTGGACAGTCTGGTGGTGGTGGTGGAAGAGCAGTATCAGGAGGTATTGGTGCTAAGTATGGTGGAAATGGTGCTAATGGTGGAGTTAGTATTGCTTGGGGTACTCCATATTTAATAGGAGATGGTTTTCCTAGAATAGATGGTAACTATAGTACTTACTTTAGGGGTAATCAATATGATGATTATTTTGATTATACTCCAGGAACTTCTGGTGTTTTTCAACTTGGATCAGGAAACTTTACTATAGAATTTTGGCACAGGACTGGTAATGTTGATCCAAATGGTAATACTGGTGGTGGTAATGCTGGTAAGCAAAGATCATTTGCTGTTTTCATTGAAGGTTATAAAGCAAGTCCTTTAGTTTCTCAAACATGGGCGATTCAAGCAGATTCAACTGGACAAAAAATGATATGGATTGAGGGTGGTAATGTTGCTTTTCAAACTAGTCTTGATACTATGACTAATGCTGCTTTGAATGCTACTGTTAAATGGAGACATTATGCTTTTGTTAGAAATGGTAACACCATAGATTATTATGTTGATGGATTTAAGTATGATAGTTATACTACATCATTAAATGATACTCAAACTGATCGTATAAGAATTGGAAACTGGACTGCTAATACAGATTATAATATTCATGGATGGATGTCTAATGTTCGTATAACAAAAGGTGTTGCTGTTTATACTACACCTTTTGATGTTTGGGATAATTGGAATAACCCTAATCAAGTTGCTTTGTTACCACCTTTAACTGAGATAACAGGAACATCATTACTTGATTTTAATACTACATCTCTTAACACTGCTTACTGGGGTCCAGGTAATACTACTGGTACAGTATCACAAACAGGTGGTCCTACATCATCAACAGAAAGCCCTTATAGTTAATCTGATAAATAAGTAAAAAGTAGTCATTTAGATGGCAAGGAATAGAGAATTTTCTCAACTTGGTTCGTTTGTAGTTGTTGATGATAACACAGGTAATATTGCTATTACCAGTACGTCAACACCTTACGTTGGTATTGGGACGACAAATCCATTATATAAACTTGATGTAGCTGGAATTGCTACTTTTAGGGAACATGTTTTTGTTGGTGGTGGACTAACTGTTGCACAAGATATTAATTTCTTTGGCAACCTTTATAAAGATGGGCAAATATTTAATCCTGGTGGTGGTGTTGGTGTTGGGTCAACAACTTTTAATCCATTTTCAGGTGTAATTGATCCAAGAATTGGTGTAGGATTCACCGATATTAATTTTGTTGGTGCTGGACTTAGTGTTACTGGGTATGGTACTACTCTTGTTGTTGATTTTAATAATCTTTCTTTATCAGTAGATGCTACAGTACCATCTCTTACAATGTTAAGTGGTGGAACTACTTTAACTAAAAATACAAGTTACTCTGCTGACACTACATCAGCAACTTATACAGTAACTCTTCCTGCTAATAAGAACTCTGGAGATTTTGTTGAACTTCATGATACCGAATCTAATTGGGACATAAATAATCTTATGGTTGCAACCCAAAATAATGAGCAGTTTAAAAATTATGAAGGCGTGATTGATTCTCCATTAGCATGTGATGTCGCAGGTGCTGCTGTAAAATTAGTTTGGACTAATACTTACTGGAGGGTATTTGCATGACAATGTTTCTGAGCGAGAGTATTGACTCTTCCAAGGGTGGAGGAGCTCTTTTAGTATCACAACAAAATAGTTTTTATGTTCATGCCTTAAGAAGAGATGCTGATGGTATGTTAAGGTATACCAAAGTTAAGAGTACTGAACCAGGAGTTCAAGATTTCCATAGATTAGATGGAACACAATATCCAGATTTCTTAGATGGTGTCGATTACGTAGAAGAGACTACCGAAGAGAAAACATATTTAAATCATACACAAGAT
>MDSZ01114550.1_pt1 | contig 16522 bp, 32 predicted proteins | sample 811201 | NCBI WGS metagenome assembly MDSZ01 (sample SAMN05326647, study PRJNA326480) | marine metagenome | isolation source: seawater | place: Indian Ocean: North | collected 2010
ATAAAGAAAAAGGATATAACTGGAGAATAAAAGGTAAAGATAGAAATGAAATATCTATTAAGCTTTACAAAACAAAGCCAGATTATAAAGAATTTGTTAAACAAATGAAGAGGGTTGCCGGTCATGAGTTCGGTGGTTAGATTTAAAGATTTCTCAGAAAGATTCGGGTTATACGAAGGTGTACATGTACCTTTGGAACAACCTATGCTCGAGGAAGAAGAGTTAAATAAACCAAAGAGAAACTCTGGAGATGGCAAGAAATATGTAGTATACGTAAAGAATCCTCAGACTGGAAATGTTAAAAGAATACAGTTTGGAGATAAGAAAGGTGGACTATCAGTTAATATAAATGATAGGGATGCGGCTAGAAACTTTGCATCACGACATAACTGTGATACAAAAACCGATAAACTATCACCAGGATATTGGGCGTGTAGGTTACCAAGGTATGCAAAAGAATTAGGGTTGAAAGGTGGCGGAAACTATTTTTGGTAAATTTCCATTTATATCAGAATATGATGTAGGAGGAGAGATAAGAGAATTCTCATCTGAAACAGATGATGCCGAGTTTGTATGGCATCGTGATAATGAAGATAGAGAACTTGAGGTCCTAGAAGGCGAAGGATGGCAGTTTCAATATGAGAACTGTCTACCATATCATTTAAAGAAGGGAATGATTTTTGATATTAAACGTGGTGAGTTTCATAGGTTAATCTGTGGATACAATAAGTTAAAGGTAAGGATAATAAGAAAAGATGGATAAAGAACAAAACCAGGTTTATACTATTCAAGCACAAAGGCTAGATAGAATAGAAGAAAAAATCGACCAAATGGCGGAAGCTATTGTAGCACTGGCTAGAGCAGAAGAAAAGATACATACACTAACATCTTTTAGTAAACAACAGTCAGAACAAATACAAAATCTTATAAATAGATTAGACAGAGTTGAAAACAGCGTAACAAGCAATTCTAACACTGTCGCTTTAATTAATAAGGTATTTTGGATTATCGTGGTTGGCCTAGTGTCAGCAGTAACATGGGAATTCATAGTACATAGTAATATCGTTGGAGGAGGATAAAATGAAATTTAACGATGACATAACCGCAGATATTGCCTCCACAGTCAAAGACGTGTTGGAAGGTAAAGCTGTTAGTAAAAAAGAGGAAGTAAAATATCCTCAAACAATGTATCACCCAGAGAGTAAAGAAGAGGTAGAAGTTAAAAATAAAGCTGAAGCCAAAGACTATGCTTCTAAAGGATATGTTGTTAAAGAAGTCGAAGAGCCAAGAGCTAAAGGCGAGAAGGATTTTAAAGACAAACATGTTGTTAAAAAATCTGGAGAAAAGGAAGATGGAACAGTAATGAAGGAAGAAGTTGATGAGGAAGAGGAAGAAGAATCCGAACCATCACCTGAATCTTCTGGTGTTACTGAAGCAGCTTCTCCTGAAGAAAAAGCTCAGTTAGCTCTGAAGCATGCTAAAGAAAAAGAACAACTTCAGAAAAAACAAGCTACTGAAAAAGAAAGACTAGCTGGTAATGAAAGTGTTGAAACTGATGAAGAATCTGAGAAGCAAAAAAAGTATAAAGCTTTCTTCAATAAAGCTCTGAAAAAGTTTGGTGTTAAATCACCTGCTGAATTAAAAGGAGATAAGAAAAAAGAATTCTTCGATTACGTAGATAAAAACTACGATGCAGGCGAAGGCGAGTCTGACTAATTACTTTACATCTGCGTAAGCAGGTATATATAATATATAATGAAAGTATTTGATAAGTTGACTAATAAGAATTTTAAGCTCTATGCGGCTCAGCATTATAATAATCCTGAGTGTACAGATGTAGAAGAATTTCAGCAAGATTTAAATAGATTTAAATATTTAAAAAGATTGCTGACTAGGTATGAGTTAACTGGTGAATTACAAGAAAGATTAATACTGAACCATCTTATAGTTCTATATAATGTGTTTGGTATTAAACCTTGTAATAGAATGATTCAATTTAAAATCAATGAAAGCCATTATCACTATATAAAACCCTTCCTAGTTTATTTACATTATTTAGCAGAAGATGAAATGCTAGAAGTGGGTATGGACCCACATATAGTAAATGTATTAAGAGAACTTTAATGACAATAATAAAAGAAGGATTAGTATCAAGAACTGGTGATTTATTCTATGCCTTTAGATTTCTAAAGTTATTAGTTACACCGTTTGAAAAAACTAAAGCTTTTGAGTTAGGTATCATTGACAAAGATGGTAAAGTAATAATGAAGAAAAAGGAAAGAACTTCCGCAAAAAATTCTAACGAATTATTGTCAGCATTCACTTACTTCCATAGATTAGTATTTAATATCAAAAAGCTATTAGCAAAAATACCTGGTGGTAAATCCGTCATTGGTAGGTATGGTGCTGCATTATATTTAATTAAAGAACATGGTAATCTAACAGATGACCAGATAGGTGCAATACTAGATGAAGTATTGGACGAAGATACACTATGGGAATTAAAAGAATCATTCTTTATAGACGATTCATTAAGATTATGCCCAGGTAATTATATACTTAATACAGAAATTGCAAGTCCAGAGACTGGAGATATCATAGCATATCCAAAGGATAAAGTGCAGGTTGATTCATTTTTAGAACCAGTTGGAAACGTATTAGGTATAAATATATACGAAACTAAACATTTAAAAACACAGAAAAAGATTTATATATCGGCAGAGGACATAGACAGATAATGAGAAGAAGTTTTAAAGAATATGTAAAGCAGTGGGAAGATGCTGCAGCAAACGCCGTAGGTCATGGCGGAGTCGCAATGCCAGCCGATATGATGCCTAAAGATAAGCATAAAAAACACAAAGACAGAGTACAAAAATCAGTATATGATGGCAGAACTAAAGAGGGTAGAAAGTTTGTAGAACGAATCCTCGCTAGGAGAGCAGCACGTGAAGCATCTAAAAAAATTAGTTAGTCTTCTAAAGTCCTTTTGGGACTGGCTAATAAGTCTCTTATTTACCAGATATACAATACACGTTTCCTATGATAGTCAATGGGGAAACGAAGATGACCAAGTGTTTACTAGAGTCAAAAAGATTACTAAACAAAACTTTAAGGAACTAAAGTTTGTGACTGAAGATGATAGAGTTATACATATTAGAGGTATGAACGGTTTAAGATACAAAATAGAGGAAGAATGATGGAACTAGAAAAAATAATATCAGAAAGCATGGGTTGTGATATCGATATGGTTAAAGATGAAGCTGACTTTCAGAATGATTTAGGTGGTGATTCATTAACCTTAGTTGAACTTGTTATGGATATTGAACAACATTACGAAATTGAGATTCCAGATGAAGATGTTGAGAGACTTTTAACTGTAGGTCAATTGCGTGAGTACATAGAGGAATATACATAATGCAACAGATGTTAATTGGTCTTGTTATGATACTTGGATTAGGATGTTACTTTCTGTACAATTCTAACCAAACACTTACAGAGAACAATATCAAACTAGAGTCTGCTATAGCTCAGCAAGAAGAAGCTATGGCTATTATGAAAGAGTCATACGAGAAACAAGGTAAAGCACTCAATCAACTATCGAGTAGAAATGCTCAGATAGAACAAGAGATGAATGGTTATCTTGATATATTCCGTAGACATAATTTAAATAAATTAGCAATTGCAAAACCAGGACTGATTGAAACAAGAGCTAATGATGCAACACAGAAAGTATTTGAGAGTATAGAAAATGATAGTAAAGAACTTGATTCGTTGGACGATCCTTCCGGCGATATTAATCCTAACAATTAGTGGATGTTCCACATTAGGTGGAGCTAAAAAGATAGAGGTATCATCTAAACCAATACAGATAGATATCATACATCCGGCTATGCCGAGGAATATTGATTTAAAAGAACCTAAGTGGCATGTAGTATCATCTGCTAAAATACCAAATCCTTGTGTTAAAAACGAGGAAGGCAAAAGACCTAGAACAAAACAAGAAGATGGGACATGGCTATGTGACCTAGGAAAAGAGAATCCTGATTGGCCAGAAGATTATACCTACCTTGATAAATTCCTTGATGAAGTAAAGAAAAAGAACAGTGGTGATGTAGTATTTTTTGCTATATCAGTAGAAGATTATGAGCTTATGGCGTATAATATGCAAGAGCTTAGAAGATACATAAGAGAAGTACAAGAAGTTGTTGTATATTATAGAACCGTAACTATTAATGGTGAAGATGCTGTTGGTGGTAAGGTTAAAAAATGATAAGCTTACTGTTTGGTGTTCTTAAAGCAATTCTTAAAGTACTACTAAAAACAGCTGCACTTAAATTTTTACGCCCTTATCTACTGAAACTAGATAAATGGTGTGAAGAAAAAATTGGTATAGATATAATCAAACAAGAACAAAAATGGTTTGAAAAACATCCATTACTACGAGTGAGAATTGAGAAACTCGAAAAAAATTCTCATACCCCGAAAGGATTACATGATATGGATGGCTATAAAGAGTTACTTGATAGATTGACTGAATTAGAACAAGAAACTCTGACCCTAGCTGGTCATATTGAAAAATTAGAGAAAAAATAAATTTACATTTACCACTTTTTGTGGTATAATATATTATTATGAATGCACCTAACGTTATGTCTATAAATGTCACAAAAAGAGATGGTACTATACAACCATTTAATTTAGATAAAGTTCACAAAGTTTTAGAATGGGCAGTCCAAGATGTAAGTGGTGTGTCCATGTCAGAGATAGAGTTAAGAGCAAATATACAACTCTATGATAAAATCCCAGCATATGATATACATGAATTACTGATTAAATCAGCAGCTGAACTTATATCAGAACAAACACCTAACTATCAATTTGTAGCCGCAAGGTTAATCGGATATAAAATGAGAAAAGAAGCCTACGGTCAATATAATCCACCTAGGCTTTGTGATATTATAAAAAGAAATGTTGAGCTTGGTGTATATGATGCTGATATTTTAAATAAGTATAAAATGAAAGAACTATCTGAACTTAATGACTATATTAAACATGATAGAGATGATAACTTTACTTACGCAGGTATGGAACAATTCAGAGGTAAGTATCTAGTACAAGATAGAAGGACAAAACAAATATATGAAACTCCTCAAGTTTTATATATGATGATAGCAGCTACATTATTTTCTAACTATAAGAAAGATAGGTTAAACTATGTTAAAGAATATTACGATGCGATTTCGCAATTTTATATATCATTACCTACGCCAATTATGGCAGGAGTTAGGACCCCGACCCGTCAGTTCTCTAGTTGTGTACTCATTGAGTCTGACGATTCTCTTGACTCTATTAATGCTACCGCTACTTCTATAGTAAAATATATCAGTAAGAAAGCCGGTATAGGTATCGGTGCAGGTAATATTAGAGCTTTAGGTGCTAAGATTGGAGATGGTTCTGTGGTACATACAGGACTTATCCCATTCTTAAAATATTTTCAATCAGCAGTAAAGTCATGTTCACAAGGCGGAGTAAGAGGTGGAGCAGCAACTGTATACTTACCACTATGGCACTATGAGTTTGAAGATTTAGTAGTATTAAAAAATAATAAAGGAACTGATGAAACAAGAGTACGTCATATGGATTATGCTTTTCAGTTTAATAAATTAATGTATGAGAGATTAATTGAAGGTGGTAAGATTACCTTCTTTGACCCAAACGATGTACCTGGATTATATGATTCATTTTTTGTAGACCAAGATAAGTTTAAAGAATTATATGAGAAGTATGAGAGAGCAACTTCCATAAGAAAGAAATCATTACCAGCACTAGAAGTATTTTCTATGTTCTTAACAGAAAGAAAAGATACAGGTAGAATATACTTAATGAATGTAGACCATGCAAATGAGCATAGTTCATTCATACCAGAGAAGGCACCAATACGTATGTCCAATCTATGCTGTGAAATTGATTTACCAACTAAACCATTAAACAGCTATGATGATGAAGATGGTGAAATATCACTATGTACATTATCAGCAATAAACTGGGGACTTATAAATGAACCATCTGAATTTGAAAAATATTGCACTTTGTCTGTGCGTGCTCTTGATGAGTTACTTGATTATCAAAGCTATCCCGTCAGAGCTGCAGAACGAGGGACTGTCAACCGTAGGCCACTTGGTGTCGGGATTATTAACCTCGCTTATTTTCTAGCAAAAAGAGATTTGAAGTATGATAAATCAGCATACAAAACAATAGATAAATATGCTGAAGCTTGGTCATATTATCTGATAAAAGCGTCAGCAGACCTAGCGATTGAAAAAGGAAAAGTGATATATAATAACGAGACTAAATATGGAAATGGGGTATTACCCATTGATACATATAAACGAGCGATAGATAATTTAATAGCGCATCGAGAACGTCTACCGTGGAAAGCTTTGCGTAAGCAACTCAGAGAAACAGGTATTCGAAACTCAACGCTGATGGCATTAATGCCGGCTGAAACAAGCGCTCAGATTAGTAATAGTACAAATGGTATCGAGCCACCTAGAGCTCTGGTATCTTATAAACAGTCAAAAGATGGAGTTATGGCACAGGTTGTACCAGGCTACTATCATCTGAAGAATAAGTACGATTTACTATGGGATCAAAAATCGCCAGAGGGTTACTTAGCTATCTGTGGTATTTTACAGAAGTACATTGACCAAGGCATATCGGTAAACACATCTTATAATCCTGAACACTACGAGGATAATAAGATTCCTATGTCTGTTATGATACAAGATACTGTGACAGCATATAAGTATGGTCTCAAACAATTATATTACTTTAACACATTTGATGGTGCTGGAGAAATGAAAGAAGAATTACCTTCAGCAGTTGATGATGCAGCTGATGTTATGTCAGGTTATAACAGATACGAAGAAGAAGAGGATTGCGATAGCTGTAAGATATGATAATTAGAAAAAATAAAAAATCACACTTAAAAAGAAACATGTTTTTCGATGGCTCAGTTGATGTGGCCAGGTATGATGTTGTTAAATATCCACAGATTGAAAAAATAACAGATAAACAATTAGGATTCTTTTGGAGACCCGAAGAGGTAGATGTTTCAAAAGATAAAAAAGATTTTGATAATTTAACACAACACGAACAACATATATTTACATCAAACTTAAAAAGACAAATTCTATTAGATAGTGTACAAGGAAGAGCTCCTACTGAAGCATTCTTACCGATATGTTCACTACCCGAACTAGAGACATGGATTCAAACATGGTCTTTCTTTGAAACAATTCATAGTAGGTCATACACACATATTATTAGAAATGTTTATCCTAACCCATCAGTAGTATTTGATAATATATTAGATATAAAAGAAATACTCGAATGTGGTAATGATATAGGAAAGTATTATGATAACTTAATAGAAAACCCTAGTAAAGAAAACTTATACATGTGTATGATGAGTGCTAATGCTTTAGAAGGAATAAGATTCTATGTATCCTTTGCATGTTCATGGGCATTTGCTGAACTTAAAAAAATGGAAGGTAATGCTAAGATAATTAAATTTATAGCAAGAGATGAGAATACTCACCTGGCATCAACAACTGTAATGCTTAGAGGATTAAAGATAGAAGATAAAGAATTTGAAAAAATAGCAAAAGAAAAAGAAGATGAATGTGTTGAACTATTTATGAATGTAATAGAACAAGAAAAAGAATGGGCAGGTTATTTATTTAAAGATGGTTCTATGATTGGATTAAATGAAACTATTCTCAAAGATTATATAGAATGGATTGGAGCAAAAAGAATGAGAGCTGTAGGACTACCATGTCCATACAGTGTACCTCAAATGAACCCATTACCATGGACAGAAAAATGGATTAGTGGAGGCAATGTACAAGTTGCTCCGCAAGAAACAGAAATAAGTTCATATGTTGTTGGTGGAGTAAAACAAGATGTGGACGAGAAAACATTATCGGGATTAAGTTTATGAATGATTTATTAGGAATAATGATTGGCTTTGTAATAACCTTTAGTGGTTTATTATATTATACATATGACAATCTAGAATATAAAGGCTACCCAAGAATAAGTAGCTGCACAGGAGAATGTTATGAAGAGTATGTACGAAAACACGGTACAGCGGTTGAGCAATTGGTGGCTAAGCAAGAGGCAGCTTCTCTCGACGAGTATTCGTCTATCAGAGGTCTTTGGGCTGGTTGTGCGGCCTGCCATGGAAATGAAGGACAAGGTATTGGAGCGTTCCCGAAACTCGCGGGTTCATCGGCTTCGTATATCTCAGAGGCGCTATATCAATACCAAAGGAAAGAAACTAGAGGAGCAATGAGTGCTACTATGTGGGCTCAAGCAGGAATGTTATCGGATTCCGATATCGAAACACTAAGTAAATATATTGAAAACGAATTAGAATGAAACAAATGGAAATAGATTATACATCATCAGACCCTAAAACCGCAAGTCAATTAGGGATACGCTGGGAGCCAAAGCCAGCTACACCAGAACAAATAAAAGAATGGCATGAAACTGAAGGTAAATGGTGGGGTGACAGAGCCATGAAATTTGTATTTATAGCAAGTATTGTACAAGTATCAGCTCTAGCCTTTATGCTATTATCTTTTAAACTAATACAATTATATATAGAAAAACCATTATGATAGAAATATATGGAAAAGATTTTTGTCCTTACTGTGATAAGGCTGTTGCATTATGTGAGCAAAAAGATTATAATTATACATACAAAAAGTTAGGTAGAGATTTCACAAGAGAAGACCTATTTGAAAAATTTCCTGGTGCAAGGACATTTCCTCAGATAAGTATAGATGGTGAAAACATTGGTGGTTACACCGAGCTTGTTACCTATACAGATGGCAAATGATTTTAGATTGCGAATACTGTTATAATCGAATAGTTATTCGACCTGATGACAGGGATGTAAAAATAAATTTTTGCCCGCATTGTGGTGAGCCAACCAACGATGACGATGAGTTGGATTTTGGCGATGATTATTAATCCATGGATGTATGAAGGAGTTGAGTTTAACCCTCCTAAAGAATTTACGCCAGAAGTATATTATGGCTTTGTTTATTGTATTACTAATAGAGCAACAAATAAGAAATATATTGGTAAAAAGTTTTTCTGGAAAAGCAAAACATTACCAATAACAAAAACAAGAAAAAGAAGAAAGCGATTAAAAGTAGAGTCTGATTGGAGAGATTATTATGGTTCTAATAAACATTTACTCGAAGAAGTAGCACAACATGGTAAAGATGTTTACTATAGAGAGATTTTATACTTATGTAAAACAAAAGGTGAATGCGCTTATATGGAAGCTAAAGAACAATTCGATAGAGGTGTCCTGGTCAGTGATGCTTACTACAACGGTATTATTAATGTTCGTATTGGTGCAAATAGCGTAAAAAATTTGTTTACATCTGACGAATAATGTGGTATAATATACTATTATATGGGCAAAGTAATTAAGTTCCCTACTGGCGAAGAACTAAAAAATAAGAAAAAGACTGCATCACCAGAACAATTAGCAGCAAGAATCACCAAAGAATGTCAAGAAGTTTCCCACTTTCTATTTGATTTACTAGAAGAATTTATTTGTACGGGCCAAGCTTCCGAATGGGAAACTTTGATGGAAATGAAATTACGTGATAATCAGTACCGAGAATCTAGAGATATGTTTGTAGTAATTAATTTATTAAATGCATTACTACTTAGGTTCTATGGTATGGAACACGATTTACAAAAAGATTTAGATAAATTATTTGTTAAGATAAAAGATATGGAAAAAAGACACCAAGAGTTATTTCCTAACGATATTATATTTGAACCAGATTTTGATATGCCTGAGGACCCAGATGATACTGATTGATTATAGTCAAATTGCACTGGCTAATATTATAGTGCAAAAGTTAAACGATGAAAGTATGATACGACATATGATACTAAATAGTATTCGTATGTATAATAAAAAGTATCGTGATGAGTATGGTGAACTAGTTATATGTGCTGATGGTATGAATACATGGAGAAAAGAATTCTTTCCAGAATATAAAGCTAACCGTAGAAAAAATAGAGATAATTCAGACCAAGATTGGAATGAGATATTTAGAATATTACATTTAGTTAGAGATGAGATAAGAGAGTATCTTCCATACAAAGTAATTCATTTAGACGGTGTAGAGGCAGATGATGTTATTGGTACTTTAACTATGAGAACTCAAGAGTTTGGTCAAGATGAACCAATAATGATTGTATCTTCAGATAAAGATTTTATTCAGTTACAAAAATACAATAATGTTAAACAGTTTAGTCCTATACAGAAGAAAATGGTAACTGATAATAATCCTAGGATGTATTTATTTAATCATATTATGAGAGGTGATAGTGGTGATGGTATTCCTAATGTACTATCAGCTGATGATACTTTTGTATCAGAAGGTAAGCAAACACCTTTAAGACAAGTTAAAATTAATGAATGGTTAGATGCATCAGATAGATTACGTGAAGTAATGCCTGAGGATATATATAGAAACTATCAAAGAAACAAAACATTAATTGATTTAAATGATATTCCAGATGAGGTGCAGGAAACTATTATAAATAGTTATGAAGAACAATCAAAAACTCCGAATATGAGAGTTCTTAATTACTTAATAAAAAAGAGATGTAATAATCTTATTGAAGTCGTGGAGGAATTTTACAATGGCTAGAAAAATGATATCGGAAATAATTAAGGGCGCTAATAGATTAGAAAGCAAGGAAGAAAGAATGGACTTTCTAAGGAAACATAACCATCCTGCTTTACTAGATATATTTAGAATTGCCTATGACGATGATGTTGTTAGTTTACTACCAAAAGGAGCACCTGAGTATAAAAAAGATGATGCCCCTGTTGGTTATAACCATACAACATTATATAGAGAATTTAAGAAATTTAAATTCTTTTTTAAAGGACCTATTGGAAGCAAAATGAATCCAATAAAAAGAGAAAAACTTTTCTTGGATATATTGGAAACATTACACCCTGATGAGTCTGAAATATTAATACAAGCTAAAGATAAAAAGTTTAAATTTAAATATGTGACTAGAAAATTAGTGAGTGATACATTCCCTAATCTATTAAAAAAAGTTGCAAAGGAACCAGTAAAGAAAGAAGCTAAGAAGTGAATATATTTGTATTAGATAATGATCCAGTGATTGCAGCACAAATGCTTTGTGACAAACATGTACCTAAAATGATTGTTGAGTCTGCACAGATGTTATCAACAGCACATCGTATGTTAGATGGTACTCCAGTCAGAAGACCATCAAAGTCAGGTAAAACAATGCAACAGTACTATACGTTCGGAGATGATAGAGATAATCTATACTATCTTGCTGTACATAAGTACCATCCATGTACTACATGGACAATGGCATCTAAAGCAAACTATGAATGGCACTATAACCACTTTAAAGCTATGGGTGATGAGTATACATTCAGAAGAAATAAGAAACATGCTACAATAGAAAAGCTAGGAAAATTATTATCTAAGGTACCTCAAAATATACCTGATATTGGATTAACAGAGTTCGCACAAGCTATGAACCATTATCCAGATTGTAAGGTACAAGGAGATGCTGTAGCAGCTTATCGTAATTATTACCATGCAGCAAAACCATTTGCAAAATGGGATTGGGGTAGAGAAGCTCCAGATTGGTGGCAAGGTTATCAAATGGATTTTGAAGGACACGCGGGGTTTGCAAGCTAATGCCTATATATGAATTTAAAAATACAGAAACAGATGAAGTCTTTGAAAAGACTATGTCATATGATGATAAAGTAAAGTACCTAGAAGAAAATCCACATATACAAGGTTATTATTCTAAAGCACCAGGTATGGATTTTGATGGTGGTAAGAGTGTTCTTCAGAGAGCCGGTGATGGTTGGAAAGAAGTACAGAGTAGAATTAAAAGTGGTTTACCACCACGATTACGTGATAACATAAAAACTAAATAATGAGTGATTTCTTTGCAAGGTCTATGACCAAGTTCTTCCGTTTTATTGCTGATACTTTTTTTGCAAAAAGGTATGGGCATAGAGCTGTAGTACTTGAGACTATTGCAGGAGTACCAGGTATGGTTGCTGGTATGTGGCTTCATCTAAAAAGTTTAAGAAAGATGAGAGTTGGCTATGGACCAGACATTAGAGAAATGTTAGCTGAAGCTGAAAATGAAAGAATGCATCTTATGTTTTTTATACAATTAACTCAACCAAACTGGTTTGAAAGGTTCTTAGTTATTTCAGCTCAAGGAATCTTTATGCTATTTTATTTTCTAATATATATTATTAGTTATAGAACAGCACACAGAATGATAGCTTATTTCGAAGAAGAAGCTGTTGTAAGTTATACTGAATACTTAGAAATGGTAGAAAGTGGTGAAGTGGAAAATGTACCTGCACCTAGATTAGCAATTCAATATTATAATATGAGTAGTGATGCAAGATTATCTGATTTAATTAAAAAGGTCAGAGCAGATGAACAACATCATAGTGAAGTTAATCATAAGTATGCCGATAGGGTATGAAACAATTATGGAATGATTATATGGTAATGAGAACTGACGTACTAAACTATAAACACAGGTTTGACCATAAACCTATAGAATTAGATTATAAAGATTTAAAAACAGAAACAAAAGAATCTGGTAGAACCTATCTTGACCCCAACGGTCATTCATACCCATCAATAACTACAGTACTATCAATACTTAGTGAAGATGCTATACGTGAATGGAGAGCTAGAGTTGGTGAGGAAGAGGCAAATAGAATATCAAGAGTGGCAAGTACAAGAGGTACTAAGATACATAGCATATTAGAAAAGTATGTTGATAATGACCCAGATTATCTTAAAGATGAAATGCCACATAACATACAAACATTTAAAGATATACAACCAATTGTTGATAAGAACCTAGAGTTAGTATATGCTCAGGAAGCTCCTTTATATTCCGAACATCTAGGTGTGGCGGGTAGAGTCGATTGTGTAGGTAAATGGAATGGTAAAGATTCAATCATAGATTGGAAAACATCTAGGAAAGAAAAGAAGAAAGAATGGATATCTAATTACTTTATGCAAGCATCAGCTTATGCTATAATGTGGGAAGAAAGAACGGGTATGCCAATAAAACAAATAGTTGTTTGTATTGCGGGTGACCAAGGACCACAAGTATTTGTTGAAGATAGAGACAACTGGGTAAAAGAATTAAATGAGACAATAAAAGAGTATAAGAGAAGAAAACTCTTTGGGAGGAAGTAATGGCAGGTGGATATACAGGGCCTTTACTTGAAGCATTAATATTAAAACTTGAAGGCGAGATAGCAGTTGCTAAAGCCAATATTGAAGTATATCAAAAAAATGCTGCAGGTATTGGTGAACATCCGGATATTGTCGAAGCTATCGAACTACAGGTTACTAAACTAGCCGACGCAAACGATAAGTTAGAGACCATTAGAAAATACTTTTAGTATAAATAGATATTTACATAACACAAAATGTGTGGTATAATATCTAAGTATGCAAAGATTTAAACAATACATAATAGAACAACGAGGCAAAGGTTTAACTATCTTTGACATTGATGATACTATGTTTAAATCAAAAGCAAAAGTAGAAGTTGTTAGGAATAATAAAGTAGTAAAAATATTACCTCCTAAAGCTTTTAATACCTATAAATTAGCTAAGGGCGAAACGTTTGATTTTGGACAATTTAAGTCTGCCAAACTCTTTGCTCAAACAGCAATTCCTATAGGAAAAATGATTAATAAATTTAAAGCTATACTAAAGAATGCTGTAGCCAAAGGTTCCAAGGTAGTCATTATAACTGCTAGAGCAGATATGGACGATAAGAAACTTTTCCTAGATACATTTAAAGCTCATGGTATTGATATTGATAAATCTCATATTCACAGAGCTGGTAACATAGGTGGTTCGAGTGCCACAGCAAAACAACATTTTTTTAGAAAGTATTTAGATACAGGTGAATACAAAAGAGTAAGATTATTTGATGATGATAAAAGCAACCTCAAAGCGTTGTTGGATTTAAAGTCTGATTATAATGATGTAGAATTTTTTGCTTACCTAGCAAACGAAAAAGGAAGTATAAAGAGAGTGAAATAATGCCAGCAAAATATAAACCAACAGAAAAAATAATTGATAGAGCAACTAAGAAAGTTAGTATTAAACATTACTATGTAAAAAGTTTATCTACTGAAGCTCTATTTGAAATGCTTAACGATGATAAAACAAAGCCAAAGCATAAACAAAAAATACGTAATGTAATACAATCGAGAGGTGTAAGAATTGTCAGAAAAGTACCGGCCGCTAGTTGATGGTTTAACTATAAAGGAAAGTAATATAGATGGGTTAGGTCTATTTGCTACTGAAGATTTAGATGCAGGAATCTATCTAGGAGTTACTCATATATATCAAGAAAAAAGAGGTTGGATTAGAACACCACTCGGTGGATTTATAAATCATTCTGAAGACCCTAATTGTTTCATAAATGAAAATATTCATTATCACGATGGAACACAGAGAGAATTATATGTAGTTAAACCCATTAAAAAAGGTGAAGAAATTACTATATATTATACATTATATAAAGTATGAGCAAAGGAAGTAAAAGAAGACCTACAGATATTAGTGAAAAACAATTCCAAGATAACTGGGAAAAGGTCTTTGGAAAAAAAGAACCAAAGGTAAAAGTACGCAAGCAAACACCAAAGCACGCACAATCTAAAGTACATAAAGATAAAACAAAAGTTATCCCTAGGAAAAAAAAGTATTCAGATATTGGTCCAAAGTATGAGGGACCATGGGGTAAAGATTTAGGATTATCTTAATTGCCATTTTTAAATGTATAAATATAAAGGTATACGAGAGGAATAAAAATGAGTATAGATATAGAAAAATTTGACTTTGGATTTACTGCCGTAGATGAAGATGAACTTGAGGTAGTACAGAAACAGAGTCAAAAGCTAGAGTCAGCTTCTGGAAAAGCAGAAGAAACTGAAGATAAATTAAATAAACTATATAATTCAATATTACCTTTACTAAGTAACTTAAAGAAAAATCCAGAGAAAGATTACATATATTGGCCAAAGAGAGTAGAAAAAGTAGAGCAGTTCGAGGAACTAATAGCAGGGATTATTAAGTAATGACTATCAAAACTTCACCTAGTGATATACGTTTTTCTGACATCAGAGAACAGCTAAAGCATACAACTTCAGGAGAGATAAAGATATCAGATATGTTATATGGTCCCTTTGGTAATGTTTCACAACCTTTTGGAGGTTCATATAATGCCGGTTCTCGAAACATTGCACAGACTGCAAAGAGTGGTGGTACAGGAAACTATGTAAAGTCAAAGTATATAAGTCAACATAACAGAGCTTCATATAATACAAACACTTCTTCACAAGGAGATATTACAGCTTGGCCTTTGAGCAAATCATCACTGTCAGATGGTGCGGCAGCTGGTGGTACAGATGAAAACTTAAACGTTAATATATCAGAATATATAGGTACACAAGGTAACGTTGGTATGCAAACGAGTACTATGAATAATACTCATCAAATTACAAACACAGGTAATATGACATCAGTAGCAACAAACTCAACCGCAACAAGATTTCATCGTACTCGAGGTAAGAGTGGTGGTGTAAGTGGAATTGCAGTTGATGATGTTAACATTTGTCAGGCCGTATTTACACTTAAGTCTTTTTCATATCATGCATTAGATTTACCTGTTGTAGCTTCACCTGGTGATTTTATTTTTGTTATTGCAGTTGGTAGCACAGGTGCAACCACTACTAACTATGGCTCTAGGCTTAGAGACGTTAATGGTAATACGGTAAGTAATGCTAGTAGTATGACTACATACGGACCTACAGAGGACCAAACCGGTACCGACACTTATCAGTTTGCACAGTTCTGGAGATGTGGTAGTACTGGTGTAAGGTATATAGATACAAGGTTATACTCTGGTGGTGCGCCGTCAACCGCAACATACACCGTAATTGGCGGTGTTGTGAAAGGAGTAAATTTATATCAAGTTGGTAGTACATGGTACGGTTATGGTTATTACATAAGTAAGTCAACATCTACATCTCCATATTCATCAAGATTAGGTGGAGGAAGATACTCGAATAACACTAGTGGAGTACTAAATGCAGAATCTTCCTTTGGAGCATTTGGTGGAGCATTTGGTCAAAATGAAAGAAGACTGATATTTAATATTACACCTTTTACTAACCACAGCTTTGCGGCACCTTCATCTTCTGGAGGAAACATAATCGCAGGACGTAGAAACACAACATCAGGAGGAGCAAGATTTGCCTATGCTATTGGTGCCAACGAATCGGGTGCAACGTATAGTATAGATAAGTCTGGCTTCAGTAGTGTCGTTGGTGATAGCAGTGGACAGATGAGTGTACCTA
>MDSZ01223241.1_pt1 | contig 16519 bp, 17 predicted proteins | sample 811201 | NCBI WGS metagenome assembly MDSZ01 (sample SAMN05326647, study PRJNA326480) | marine metagenome | isolation source: seawater | place: Indian Ocean: North | collected 2010
TACTTAAATTAGGATTTTCAGGAAGTTTTATTGGCAAGTCATCTTCTTTGACAGTCATTACTTTCCCATCTTCCCTGTATATTATGGGGATAGGACAGCCCCAATACCTCTGTCGAGACACACCCCAATCTTTTAATTTAAATTTTGATATTTCATTTCCTATATTTTCTTCTTTAATTTTCCTGTTAATCACTTTTTTCGCATCTTCAATATTTAATCCGTCAAGGAAGTTTGAATTAATTAACTTTTCACATTTTTTTGTTTCGCAGTATGGTAGTTCAGATTCTTTGCCTTCAATAATATTAATAATTTTAAGGTTATATTTTTTTGCAAAGTCAAAATCTCTGTCATCATGAGCTGGACAACCGAAAACAGCTCCATTTCCATAATTTATTAATACATAATTTGAAAAGAAAACTGGTAATTTTTTATTTTTTAAAAAAGGATGTTTTGCAAAAAGACCTGTATCGTATCCTATTTTCTCTTGAGATGGATCTCTAACTTCTTGCATCTTCAAACATCTGTCTCTGAAGGCAAGGAAATCTTTTTGTTTGATAAACCTTGAAGAGATAGGATGTTCAACAGATAAGGCCACAAAACTTGCACCGAATAATGTTTCAGGTCTAGTTGTAAAAACTGTTATGGAAGAGTCTAAACCTATAAAATCAAAACGTATTTCTGTCCCATTAGACTGACCGATCCAATTTTGTTGCATTAGTTTTACTTTGTTCGGCCAAAAGTTTAGTTTCTTAAGATCAGATAATAATTCGTTAGAAAATTTTGAAATATTCAAGAACCACTGCGAGAGCTTCTTCTTTTCCACAGTTGCGCCTGATCGCCATCCTTTTCCATCAATAACTTGTTCATTTGCTAAAACTGTTTTATCAATAGGATCCCAATTTACGAAGCTATCTTTTTTGTAAACCAACCCTTTTTTATAAAAATCGATAAAAATTTTCTGTTGGTGTTTATAATATTTTTCATTACAAGTTGATAATTCTCTCTCCCAATCAATAGATAAGCCAATCCTCATTAATTGAGATTTCATGTTTTTTATGTTTTCTTCAGTCCAATTCTTTGGATTAAGATTGTTTTCTATGGCAGCATTTTCTGCGGGCATACCAAAACTATCCCAACCCATTGGATGCATTACATTGAAGTTTTGAATTTTATAAAATCTTGCAGTCACATCTCCTATGGTGTAATTTCGAAGGTGTCCCATATGAATCTTTCCTGAGGGATATGGGAACATTTCAAGAATATAAAATTTTTTTTTGTGAGGATCTGTTTTTGACTTATAACTCTTTTTTTCAATCCAAAATTTCTGCCATTTTCGTTCTATTTTTGAAGGGTTGTAATTATTCATTTTTTTCTCTAAAGAAACTAATTCCACCATAACCAAAAAGATATTTATTTTTTATAGTTGAAAAGTTTTTTAAATTAACTCCACCTAAACCAAAAATTACCTTTTCTTTTAGAAAAAAACAAAGAGAAATAAAAATATAGTTAGGTAAAGGTATTTTTTTTGGATATGAGTTTGTTTTAAAAACAGGAGAAAGAAAGACCAGATCAGAATTTTTTTTTGCTAAAAGGGCTTCTGGAAAATTGTGAACTTTTGTTGTTATTTGAAATTTCCCCCTGTATTTTTTAATGTAAAATTTTCTTCTTAAAATGTCGCTATTGTTAATAAAGACTCCATTAGCTTTATACTTGTTGACCCAATATAGTGAGTCAGGAATTATAAATTTAATTTTCTTTTTTTTACATAAAACTATATACGGTTTAATTTTCTCATAAAAACCTTTTCGCTGAACCCCCTCATGAAAAAAAACAACACCTACATCTTTTTTAATCCTAGAAAGTAGTTTTTCATTTGATTTTTCTGAAGGATTTAAAAAGAACCATTGATTTGGGATTGAAGAACAATTAGATTTATTTAGGTAAGACATGTAAATGAACATGATAATATCAAATTATGAAAAAATTTTAAAACAAATAGATTCTTCAAAAAAAAAATCTTCATTTAATTATTCTGAACCCACTTTAATTGCAGTTTCTAAAACTTTTCCAGAAAAGGATATCCAAGTATTAATAGACCATGGACATATGGTCTTTGGCGAGAACAAAGTTCAAGAAGCTGAACTAAAATGGACCGAAATAAAAAAAAAAAATATCGAAAAAGAATTAAAACTTCATATGATTGGCCCGCTCCAATCTAATAAAGTTAATAAAGCACTCGAAATTTTTGATATTATTCAGACACTCGATCGTGAAAAAATTGCACTAAAAATTAAAAATTATATTGATAATGATCCAAGCATAAGTCCAAAGTTCTTCGTACAGATTAATGTCGGTGAAGAAACACAAAAGAGCGGAGTTAATTTGGAGCATGCGAAAGAATTCGCAGAATGGTGTATTAAAGATCTAAAATTAGAAATAATAGGACTTATGTGCATACCGCCGGCTTCTTTAGATCCATCTATTTTTTTTTCCAAAACACGAATTTTATGTGATGAATTAAATCTAGAACATGCGAGTATGGGCATGACAGCCGATTTCGAAAAAGCAATTCAGCACGGATCAACATTTGTAAGGGTGGGTTCAGGTATATTTGGTAAGCGCACTTAGCAAATTATTAATCGAGAATTTGGTCTAATCAATTCGAGTATCTCGTAAATGTTTTGTTTTTTTAATGCCAGGCATCCTTCTGTATGTTTTGTTTTTCCATCATAACAATGGATAAAAATAGCACTTCCTTTAAAGGGTTTAGTCGGTTTAATATTATAATTGATTACAATGAGAATATCGTAAAGACAATCTTTTCTAAATAATTTTTCACATTTAAAATGATTTGCCGAATTAACAGGAGAATTGTATGAATTACTTCTTGAATCAACGCACCAATGAGAGTTTCTTAAAATTTTTTTTTTTGGTAATATTGTTTTGAATTTGTTATTTTTATCTGGTCGATAATATACCTCTAGAAAACTAAAAGTGCCAAGTGGAGTAATCATATCACCTTCTCTTAATTTTTTTCCAATTCCTTTGTAACCAACAAAACATTTAACTTTTTTTTGATTAAAATGAAAATATGCTATATTTTTTCTGGGTGATCTAAAAACATAAATATTTGTCACAGTGAAAGAATATTTCAAAAAATCGTATGATTACAGTAATATTTAAAAGAAATTCAATTTTTTTTGAATTAAAAAAATTTTTTGACTCTGAAGGTATTGACTTTAAAAGAAAAAATAATTTTGAAGAATTTAAGAAATCAACGAATAAAGAAGGAATAGTTCTAATACACATTGAATCAGAGAAGATGGCTAGGACAGTTTCTATTGAAGGAAAAGGGTGCTTAAAAAATATGGAGATAATTTGTTTATTAGATAAAGACTACAAATCTTTTGAAAAAACAAATGATCATAAGATTATTTATCAACCCGTAGTTTTTAATGAATTGTTGAAAATAATAGAAAATTCAATTAAAAACCTAGGGTCTAATAAAACGAATTCATTTCAAATTATGAATTTTACTTATTTTCCAAGTGCCTCAGAATTATTTCATAATAATAGCTCAATAACAATTCGACTTACAGATTTAGAAAATAAACTAGTAAAATTTTTAATAAAAAAAAAAATGGAGCTTTAAAGTCAGAAATTTTAAAAAATGTGTGGATGCATAAAAAGGAGCTTGAGACCCATACTTTGGAATCCTTAATCTACAGGTTAAGAAAAAAGATTGAAGAAGACCCAAATAATCCTAGAATCCTAATTCAAAAAAATAGGAAATACGTATTAAGTAATTAGCTTTGATTAGTTTATCTTGAAAGGAATTTTCCTAGGATCCTCTAATTCAATATCATACAATTTTTTGTTATTTTTAATGTCAAATGTTAGATTATCAAAAAAAACTTCAGTTTTGGTTTTATCAGTTTTAAATATAGTCCATTTTTTCATCATTAAAGGTGACTTCTCAAACTTTATTTCTAAGAACCCTTTATCCTTAAATTTTGTATTTATGAGGTTGACAATAATAGTGCTATCTCTTTCAATTATTTTTAAAATCTTAATATCTTTGAAACTTAATTTTCTGAAGAGTAAAATCCCAACTGGTATCTCCTCAAGTCTATGAAAGCTAATGTTATTTAAATCTTTATTTATGATTGCCAACCTTTTTGAATCACATATTATTAACAAAGGTATTTGTGAGTACTCTATTCTAAATTTTCCAGGTCGTGAAATGTAAATCTTTCCTAATATAGTCTCACCATTATTATTTACTTGAATAAAATTTGATTGCAAGGTTTGAAAATTCTCTAAATAATTAATAATACTATTTCTATTTGAATTGCTAAAAGTATTATTATGTATAAATATGTATAATATTATAAAAAACTTAAAAGTATTTAACATGAGACCATCATATACGAACTTTTCAAATCTTTATAAAATAAGAATATTTTTATTTATATTCTTATTAAATAGTTGTCAACTAGACCAATCTGTAAATTTGATAAAAGAGAAACTTTTTTCAGATGAATCGGTAGATATAACAAATAGCCCTAGTGAAAAAGAAAAAGTTTTACAAACCGAAGAGAATTTAAAGATTATAAAATCAGACGAAAAAACTCTAGTAGAGGAAGAAAACTCTGAAAAAAAATTAAAAACAATAAATCAAGAATTATTTGTTTCTGATGACTTTGAGGAAGATATTCGATTTGATGACACGACAAATAAGTCGAAGGATGGATCACTAGAACAAACTGATTTGATCAAGAAAGAAAATGTAAATAGAAATCAGTTGGCATTCAAAGAAATGGGAAAAGCAAGAGACAATGAAAGTAAGATTATTTCATTTTTTACCAAGATATTCGACTATAAAGAAGATACGGAGAAGATCAAATCTAATAATGATTTAAATAATAATTTTAGTCCAGAGAAAAAAAAAGAATCATCAGAAATTGTAACTTCAAAAATAAAAAAAAAGAGTGATGTAAATATGAGATTGTCATCAAATGAAAATAATAAAATAAATGAGATAGTAATTGGTAAAAACAAAGAAGACAATCAGGAACTTTTATTTGAATCAGAATCGATCAATGAAGAGAATGACAATGCCACTAAAGCTGAAGAAAATTCTTTAGAAGAAGAGAGTTTAGCTCTTCTTAATTTGAATATCAAAAGAGAGAAAAAAGAAAAAAAAGATATAAAGAAAGAAAACACGGTTTCCGAAAATATTGTAGGCCTTCTTTTACCTTTAACAGGACCTAAAAGTGCAGCTGGAGATTTAGTTATTAACTCCCTAAGATATAGCATGTTATTGAAGCCAACACAGTTGAATTTTAAAATTTTTGATACAAAAGGCGATCCCAAAGGAGCCCTAGATGCAGCAAGACAAGGCGTTAGGAGTGGTGTGAAAACCTTCATTGGTCCAATTTTTTCAGACGAAACGAGTATGGTTAAAGATTACTATAGCAATAAAAAGAAGCTTACTTTTTTTAGTCTTTCACCAGATGTGAATAATGTGTCTAGAAATGTTATAGTTTCTGGACAGAACCCAGAAGATCAAATTGCTTGTATTACTAAACATATTTCCGAGAGTGAGCCCGAAAATATTCTTCTTATTTATCACGCTGATAGGTACGGATATGTGATTCGGAATAGTTTAAAAAAGTTTATTGAAGATTTTGGAATTTCTAATTACTCTTCATTGCAATTCTTTGAAATAGAATCAAATCTTGATCTAAATAATGAGTTAAAAAAGTTAAGTAGATTTGATGAACGAAAGAAAGAGTTAGAAGAAGAAATACTAAAAGTTGAAAATGATCTTGATCTAGATTCTTCACTCAAGAGTAGACAATTAAAAAAACTTGAGAGAATGCTTACATTAAGTTCTCCATTTGACTCAATTGTAGTTGCTTCAGAAGGAGATAAATTGCTTGAGATTCTTTCTCATTTAGCATTTTATGATATTAATAGTGAAAATACAAATATCTATGGTACAAGTTTATGGGAAGATACCGACAAGAATGACATTGTTTTCAATGGTTCAATTTATGCATCAAGTCTAAAAAAAAGAGATAGTGACTTTGTAAAAAGTTTCCGTAGTGTTTTCTCTAGAGACCCAATGGCATTTAATTATCATATGCATGACCTTCTCGAGATTGTTCAAAATTACAAAATCTATAGTTCTGAAGAAAATGATGCTGTTTTTTATGGTGAGTTTAGTAACAGCAAAATAAATTCCGGTTTACTTAATAGAGAAATTTTTTTAAAGAAGATTAAAAAAAATAAAGATCCAGATGAAATATTTAACTGTCGCTTAGATGCGATTTAATTAATTTTCCAAGTGCCACGCTTCTATGATCCATCAAGATTTTTTTGCGATGGCTCATTTCTGCAAATGTTTGAGTGTATCCGTTTGGTACAAAAAAAGGATCATAACCGAAACCATTATTACCTCTTGGTGGCCAGGTTAAACGGCCTTTAATCTCGCCTGAATAAGAGAATATTGACTGATCTTTGAATTTTATGGAAAGTGCACAAAAAAATTTGGCTGAAAAATCTGGTTTTTCCGATTTTGAAACACTGTCATAAATTTGTTTCATTGCATTAAACCATCCACCGCAGGCTTTTTGATATCTTGAAGAAAAAATTCCTGGTTTGTTATCCAGATTTTTAACGCATAATCCCGAGTCATCAGAGATGGCTATATATTTATTAGGGATACTGTTTACTTTAAGAATAGAGTTTTCTTTAAATGAAGTTCCAGTTTCTTTGACATCTTGAATGTTGAGATCTGTTGAAGTTAAAATTTTAATTTTGAATTTTGATAACAACGTTTTAAATTCGATTATTTTACCTTCATTATGACTAGCAACTACCAATAAATCATTTTTTTTAATTTGTTTATTACTTGATTGCATCTTTTTGTATCTTGAAAATTTCTTTAATAACTAACTGACTTTTATCTAACATTTCATTTATTGAATTTGAACAAAACGTTTTCTCTTCACCAGTAATCTGAACTTCAGAAAACCCAGATTTTTCTGAAATTACAAAATTTGCATCAACTTCAGCTGACGAATCTTCTTCATAATCAAGATCGACCATAACTGTTCCTTTTACTATTCCACAAGAAATAGCCGCAATATTTTCTCTTATAGGATCAGATTTTAGAATTCCTTTATTAACATATTTTTTCAAAGCAAGGCTTAGAGCAACAAAGCCTCCTGTTATACTCGCTGTTCTCGTCCCACCATCAGCTTGGATTACGTCACAATCAACTATTATTTGAAAACCGACTAATTTTTTTAGATCAACAACTGATCTTAGTGATCTTCCAATAATCCTTTGAATTTCAATTGTTCTTCCAGCTTGTTTTCCAAGTTTTGACTCCCTTTTATTTCTGGTATTAGTAGATCCGGGAAGCATTGAATATTCAGCAGTTATCCACCCGGACCCTTTTTCAAGAAGCCATCTTGGAATATCTTTATCAACACTTGCCGTACAGATTACTTTTGTATTTCCATAGCTTATTAAGCAAGACCCATCTGAATTTTGACTATAATTAGTTTCAATTAAGATTTCTCTTGATTCATCATTTTTCCTATTGAATTTTCTCATTTCAAAATATAATTTAGGTTTAAAGTATGTATTATTAGTAATTATGGAAAAAAAATACAATCCAAAAGTTGGAAACACCAAATCTGGAGAGTCATCACATACATCAGTATTTGATCTAGATAAAAGATCTAGAAAGATTTTTAGAATGATTGTTAATGATTTTATTAGGGATGGAAAGCCGGTTGGCTCAAGAAAACTCTCCATCAAAATGGGAGAAAAGCTTTCAGCAGCATCTGTTAGAAATGTTATGTTTGACTTGCAAGAAGCCGGCTTATTAAGATCCAATCATACCTCCGCCGGAAGGATACCAACAGACCTGGGATTAAGATTTTTTGTTGACGGACTTCTTCAAGTTGGAAAATTAACGTCAAACCAGTGCTCTGAGATTGAGAAGGTAGTAAATAGTCAATCTCAAAATGTTGAAGAAATGTTTAGCGAAACTAGTTCTCTTTTATCTGGTTTGTTAGATTGTGCGGGTATTGTCTTGGCACCAAAATTAGAAGGGTTCATTAAGCACATAGAATTTGTTCCTGTTAGTAATGAAAAAGCTTTAGTAATTCTTGTTACGGAGTCAGGAATTATCGAAAATAGAATTATCGAAGTACCCAAAGGTCTTCCAGCCTCATTACTTGTTGAAACAACAAATTATTTAAACTCTATAATCAAAGGAAAGACATTACAGGAAAGTAAAAAAATAATCAGCTCTCAGATAAAAGATGATAGAAAGCATATTGACAAAGTAACTAAGAACTTAATTGATCAAGGATTTGCATGTTGGGATGATGCAAGTAAAAAGAATAAACTCATAGTTACTGGGACCTCTAAATTATTGGACGATGTTAAAGCTATGGAACAATTGGAAGATGTAAGGGTTTTAATAGAAAAACTTGAGAATAAAAGGAATCTTATGGGAGTGATTGATGAGACACTTCAAGCTGAGGGATTACAGATTTTTATTGGTTCTGAAAATAATTTATTTGGACTAACCGGATGCTCAACAATAATTAGTCCTTTTAAAAATAAAAAGAAAGAAATTATAGGAGCAATCGGAGTTATTGGTCCTATGAGAATTAATTATGCTAAGATTATTCCAGTTATAGATTATACAGCCAAATTAATTGGCGAGAAATTCGAAATAAAATAGATAAATATTTTAAAGGAGAACAAATGAACAAACCCACTGAAAAGGATTTAAATCAAAAAAAAAATATTAAAGATAATTTAAATAAAAAAGTTAAAGACACTAAGAATGAAAACAAAAATGATATAAATGAAAAAATCATAAGTGATCTTAAAATAAGACTTAAAGATACTGAAGACAAATTACTTAGAGAGTTGGCAGAGAACGAAAATTTAAGAAAAAGGCATGAAAAAGAAAAACAAGAAAATCTAAAATATGCAATTAGAAGTTTTTCAAGTGATCTACTTAGTGTAACTGACAATTTTGATAGAGCTTTGAATTCAATTACTAAAGATGTCGAAGAAAAAGATGCAACTATGAAGAATCTTGTGATTGGTCTACGTGCGGTCGAAAAAGAAATTTATGATATTTTTGAGAAGAATGGAATAAAGAGGTTTGATTCACTTAAACTCAAATTTGATCCAGAAAAACATCAGGCTGTGTCAAAAATTGATAGTGATTTAGAAGAAGGGTTGATAGTTGAAGAATTGGCCAAAGGATTTATGATCGGAGATAGATTATTACGTCCTGCAATGGTTATAGTTTCTTCAGGAAATAAAGATCAGAAGAAATAAATATTTTCAAGGCTCATATATTCTCATTGTTATATTTATTCTTGAGTTCAAAGGGAGATAACTTAACTTGCTTTTTTCAAGAATGTTGTTTTCAGTTTTGAAGATTTTTGATACTCCATGAAAATCTAACCTAGATTGATCTTTCATTATAACTATTGATCCAGAAACTAGACATATTTTATCCAATTTTTTTTTTTGTTTTCCATATTTAAAAGTCGCACTGCTACCAAGTGATATTGATAAAACAGGAAAAGAAAAATTGTTTTCATCTTTATCTTGATGGACACCAAGTTTGGAGTCAGGATAGGTGTATAAATTAATAAGACAAGAATTTGGAAGATATTTACATTTGGAATATTTTTTCCACATCAAAATGAGATTATTTGGAATTGCAGGCCAATTTTTTTTTGTTTGAGGGTGCTTGTCAGTGTACCTGTAACCGTCGATATCAGATATCCATCCCCATTGACCTGCGTTTGTGATAAGAATTTTGAAAGGATTATTGAATTTTGGGAATCTTGGTCTAAACATAGGCGAGTTTTTTATAATAGAATAAACTTCAGATGCTATGATAAGTTGATTTTTTTTTGATATTTCATTTAGCAAAAAAATCATTTTGTTCTTGATTTTGTGTGTAATTTTATAATATAAAATAATTGCTTTAATAACAATTGTTAACTAACGCCTTTTTGGGTTAGTTAATAATTCTGTCCATTAACTAAGGAAGAAAAGGAGCATAATATGACAGTAATAGGCATAGACCTGGGCACAACAAATTCTTGTGTCGCCATCATGGATGGCAAAGAACCTAAAGTAATTGAAAATGTTGAAGGATCTAGAACAACCCCTTCAATGGTCGCTTTTGCAGAAAATAAAGAACAACTAGTTGGACAATCAGCCAAAAGGCAAGCTGTAACCAACCCAGAAAAAACTTTGTTTGCAATTAAAAGACTAGTTGGAAGGAGGATGGATGATCCCTCTGTAAAAAAAGATACAACAATTTTGCCATATAAGATTGTTGCTGGTGAGAATGATGATGCTTGGGTTTTAATTGATGATAAAAAATATTCACCAAGTCAAATTAGTGCGATGATCCTTCAGAAAATGAAAGAGACAGCTGAGAAATTTCTTGGAAAACCAGTAAAAGAGGCGGTTATTACTGTTCCTGCTTACTTTAATGATGCACAAAGACAAGCGACTAAGGATGCGGGCAAAATTGCTGGCCTGGATGTAAAGAGAATTATTAATGAACCAACTGCAGCAGCATTGGCTTATGGTCTTGACAAGAAAAAAACTGGAACGGTTGCCGTTTATGACTTAGGTGGTGGAACATTTGATATTTCAATTTTAGAAATTGGAGACGGTGTTTTTGAAGTTAAGGCTACAAATGGTGATACCAAACTTGGTGGAGAAGATTTTGACAATGTTCTAATAGATTATTTTGCATCAGAGTTTAAAAAAGAACAATCGATAGACTTAAAAAATGATAAACTGGCTTTACAAAGATTGAAAGAAGCCGCTGAAAAAGCAAAAATTGAACTTTCTACAGCACCACAGACAGAGGTTAATCTTCCATTTATAACTGCTGACGCATCCGGTCCAAAGCATCTTAATATTAAGCTCTCTAGATCAAAATTTGAGACTTTGGTTTCAGATTTAATTGATAGATCTATAGAACCATGCAAACAAGCTCTAAAAGATGCAGGATTAGGTGCTGGTGAAATAAACGATGTCATTCTGGTTGGTGGCATGACTAGGATGCCAAAAGTAATAGAGGCAGTTAAAAATTTTTTTGGCAAAGAGCCTAATAGAAGCGTAAACCCTGACGAAGTCGTGGCACTTGGAGCTGCTGTTCAAGGGGGTGTTTTATCTGGAGATGTAAAAGATGTTTTATTACTTGATGTTACCCCGTTATCGCTTGGTATAGAAACTCTTGGTGGTGTTTTCACTAAGCTTATAGATAAAAATACAACTATCCCGACTAATAAAAGTCAAACCTTTTCCACAGCTGATGATAATCAATCAGCAGTTACAATAAGAGTTTTCCAAGGAGAAAGACAGGTCGCTAGTGATAACAAGCTTTTAGGACAATTTGATTTAGTTGGAATACCGCCAGCACCTAAAGGCACCCCTCAGATTGAAGTTACTTTTGATATTGATGCCAATGGCATTGTAAAAGTTTCGGCTAAAGACAAGGCAACTGGAAAAGAGCATCAGATTCAGATTAAGGCTTCAGGGGGTTTGTCAGATGAAGAAATTGATAAAATGGTTAAAGATGCTGAAGCAAATGCAGATGCCGATAAGAAAAAGATAGAGGCTATTGAAGCTCGAAATAACGCTGACTCTATAATTCATAGTACCGAAAAAAGTCTTAAAGAGCATGGATCAAAGGTTCCTAAAGAAGATAAAGAAAAAATTGAAAAATCTCTCGAAAAGCTTAAAAACACATTTAAAGACGATAAGGCTGAAACCAAAGTTTTAAAAGAACAAACTGATGATCTAATTCAAGTTTCGATGAAACTGGGTGAAATTATGTACAAAGAAGCTCAAGATAAGGCTGCAAAAGAACAATCAAAATCCTCAGCTTCTAATTCAAATAAAGATAAAGCTAAGAGTAAATCAGATAAAGATCCCAATGTGATGGATGCAGATTTCGAGGATGTTACCGAAAAGAAAGATGATAAAAAAACTGACGGTGACGATAAAGAAAAATCTGCCTAGTCCTAGAGGAATATGTCAAAAAATGATTACTACGATGTTCTAGGAATTTCAAAAAGCACTGCGGACCAAGGTACTATAAAAAGTTCCTACAGAAAGCTTGCTATGAAGTACCACCCCGATAGAAATCCTGGAGATAAGAAAGCTGAAGAGAAATTTAAAGAAATTTCTGAGGCATATGAGGTTCTTTCCAATCCTGAGAAAAAAGAAGCTTATGATACATATGGACACGAAGCATTTTCTCAAGGAATGGGTGGGGCTACCGAGGGCTTCGGAGGTTTTGGTAATTTCTCAGATATCTTTGAGGATTTTTTTGGAGATTTTGGAGGACGTTCTACGCAAAAAAGAGAGCAAAGAGGCCAAGACTTAAAATATGAAGTTGATGTAAATCTTAGAGAAGCTTTCACTGGTATAAAAAAAGAAATTTCATTCGATACACTTGTAAGATGTGATGATTGTAACGGATCTGGTTCAGAGAAAGGTAGTGGATTAAGAGACTGTAATGTTTGCGGTGGTTCTGGAAGAACAAGAGCCTCACAGGGATTCTTCACGGTTGAAAGAACCTGTTCTTCGTGTGGCGGGGCAGGTCAAGTAATCACTGACCCTTGCCAATCATGTAACGGTGAAGGTAGAAGAAGAAAAAACAGAAAGCTTGAAGTGAATATTCCTGCTGGAGTTGAGGATGGAAGTAGAATTAGACTTTCCGGAGAAGGTGCTGTTGGACAAAACGGCTCGACACCAGGAGATCTTTATTTATTTATTAATATGAGCGATCATCCAATTTTTGGAAGAAATGGGACTGAAATTTTTTGTAATGTGCCAATTTCAATAGTAGACGCTTCACTCGGTGGAACTGTAGAAGTTCCAACGGTGTCAGGTGGAAAAGTAAAAGTCAAGGTCCCGGCTGGATCTCAGCATGGCGATCAGTTCAAATTAAATGGAAAAGGAATGCCAACTATAAGGTCAACGTCATTTGGCGACATGATAATTTCATTAATAATAGAAATTCCAAAGAATCTTTCAGACAACCAAAAGAGATTATTGAGAGAATTCAATGATGAATTGAGTCAAAATAATAGTCCTGAAAGTTCAGGTTTTTTCTCGAAAGTAAAAGACTTTTGGGATGGTTTAACCTAAAATTAACTATGAAAAAAATTAAAATTGGTATTTTTGGTCCTTATGGAAGGATGGGAAGTGATTTAATAGAACAAATAAAAATGTTTGACTCGATGGAACTCTCAAGCCTATGTGAGAGGAAGAAACATAAAATGGTAGGAAAAGAAATTGATAAAGTGCTTGTTCAAGACAATATCGAGAATTTAATAAATGATAGTGATGTAATTATTGATTTTACTTCTCCTCAAGCAACAATTGAATTACTAAGAACTTTAAAAAGGATTAATGCAAAAACTGCAATTGTCACCGGAACTACAGGTTATTCATCAGGAGAGGAAAAAAAATTTAAGTCATTGGTTAAAGGGATAACTATTTTGAGGTCTTTTAATATGAGTATTGGGATAAATCTTTTAAAAAATCTCACTAAATTAACTTCAAAAATAATTGGATCAGAATCCGATATTGAAATTCTTGAGACACATCATAACAAAAAAAGAGATATTCCATCCGGCACATCCCTTTCTCTAGCTGATTCAGTATCAGAGGGAAATCAAAACATTAAAAAATATAGTTTTAGAGAAAAGAATAATAACAGAGTAAGGCAAAAGGGTGAAATTGGTTTTTCTTCAATTCGTGGGGGTGACGTAATAGGAGAACACACAGTTTATTTCTTTTTGAATGGTGAGAGAATTGAATTAAAACATATTGCTACAGGCAGAAAGATTTTTTCAATAGGTGCTTTAGAGGCGGCAAATTGGATTTTTAAAAAAAAACCAGGCTTGTATACAATTATGGATATGGTAAAAATTTAAAATGTTTAAAATAAGTAACTCAATAATTGCATTATTATTATTTTTTATCTCAATGGGGTGTGAGGAAAAAATTTCTGAAAATGATCTCAATGAATATAAAGCTTTAATGGATGTAAGGTTAGGCCATCTCGGAAATGCACTTATTATTAAAGGAAGACTTCTTGATGCCTTTAACTTAAGGAATGACAGGGCGGACGAAGATCATTTCAAGGAAGCAGAAGAGTTATTTAAAGGCCACATAGAGTCATTTGGTAGACCAGATGACCTTCGAAATCTAAAAATACCTAATTCAAATAAATTGCAGATGATTCATAATTCATTAATTGAAACTTCCGAACTTCTAATCTCTGCTTCTAATGCTTTAGAAGATAATGCATGGCTTGGTGGGTCAGTATCTTTTGCGGAGAGAAATTTAGAAACTGCAAGAGTAAATTTTCAAAATGCTGTAAAGGTTGTTTATCAAATTCAGGATGGTAAAGATGTTAAACCTGCAATGGAATATGAAGAATATGATGTAGGCGAGACTCCAGATGCTAGTCAAAAACTTAAACAATAGAACTATTATTTATTATGCATAGACCGATTTACGACCCATCCTCCACAGACTATCAAAAACAGTCCGTATAACATGTTCAAGGACAAAGTTTCCTCTAGAAATAAAAAACCCCAAAACGAACCAAAGCAAGGAATCAAATAATTACTCTGACTAGCGAACACCGCGTTTTTTATTTTAATAAGGTGAAAAAAAACTAGAATTGCAATAGCAGTGCACATAACGCCAAGGATAGTTGCGGATAGAAAACTTATCAATGAGATCTTTTCTAAAGAAGCCATCTCAAATTTATTAATCAAAAATAAGTCAATAATCATAATTGGACAAGAGAGAAATGAGGCCAGAATTGTTGATCCAGCAGCTATTTCTAATGGAGAAATATCATCAACTTTTTTTACTAAATTTGCTGAAAAGCCATAGAAAAAAGCAGACAAAAGTATTACTAGAGAATATTTAGTAGTGGTTGATTCAATAGAAAAATGGGTTAACTTCATAAAAGTTATCATTCCGAAAAATCCGATTACAAGACCCAAAAAACTAAGAAAACCCAAATGTTGATTTTTAAAAAAAAAGAATGAAATTATTAATGTAAATAATGGCATAGTTCCAATTAAAACAGAAGCAACAATGCTATCTAAATATACCTCACTAAGACTTATTAAGTTGAAGGGTAGAACATTACCAAATAAAGCAATTCCAAAAAGATATGGAATATTTTTAGACAATAAGATTTTAATTCTTATTTTCTTTAGAAAAATTAACAAAAAAATTGATGCAATCAATAATCTATAAAATGTAAGAAGAGTAGGAGGAATGGAAGAAATACTTAATTTTATAAATATAAACGAACTCCCCCATATAGCAGATAATAGAATTAAACCTATATAACTTCTTATCGTATTCTCTAAATTTATCAGAATCTAGTACCTAAGGCTCTTTCGACATTTTTAATGCTGATTCAATTTTGGTATGAAGTTTTTTTTTATCATTGTAATTTAAAAAAGAGCCTAGAAGAACTACTTTATTCTTTGACTTGACAATTAAGTTATGCTGATTCCTTGCAGGATTTGAAATTTCTACTTTAGTCCAATAAGGTTCTAAGTTCCAAATTTGCTGCTTTCCGGATGGGAAATTTCTTGTTATTAATAAGTTTTTTCGGATTATCTTGATTGTTTCAAATATCTCACCTGATTTATAGTTTATTTTAAAAGCATAATATAGGAGGGCTACGTCAAGGCCTAGAAATCCAAATACAGGCCATGCACCAATGTACCAAAAGAAAACTCCAACGGAGAAAAAAATAAAAGAAACCACAAACATTAGATACTTAAATCCTTTCTTTGACAAACTTCTGTAAGGAAGTACAGTTATGTCTAGAAAAGTTTTCTCCATGGATTTATTATATAGAGAATTTTTTATAACTTTGAAAGCCTTAAATTTTGAGTTAGATTGTTTAATCGAATAGTCAAAAAATCAAAATTTAAATATTCTATCAAGGATCTAGTTTTATGAGTTTGAAAATATTAGGAATGGGAAATGCTGTTCTGGATATAGTAACATCAGTTTCAGATGATTTTTTAAAATCCAAAGATCTTTCTAAGGGATCAATGTCATTGGTTGATCAAAAGTTATCAGATGATGCCTTGAAACAAATCGATCCTATTAAAAAAGACTCTGGAGGATCTGTGGCCAATACAATTGTTAGTATCTCTCTTCTCGGATTGAGCTCTTTCTTTTGTGGAAAAGTTAAAAATGACAAATTAGGGGACGAATTTATATCAGATATGCAAAAATCAGATGTTGTTTTTCTCTGTGACCAGTCCTCTGAAGGACCACCAACCGCTCGATGTATTGTTTTTGTGACACCAGATGGCGAAAGATCAATGCAAACATTTTTGGGAGCAAGCACAACACTTAGCGAAGACGATATAAGAGA
>MDSZ01174224.1_pt1 | contig 16516 bp, 17 predicted proteins | sample 811201 | NCBI WGS metagenome assembly MDSZ01 (sample SAMN05326647, study PRJNA326480) | marine metagenome | isolation source: seawater | place: Indian Ocean: North | collected 2010
TATGGTTAGTAAAGAATTATTTTATTTACCTATTAAAGTTTTCTCTGCTGGTGGAGGTGGAATTAATGTACTTTCAGATTCTGTTTCTACTTATACATTTTTTAATATGAAAAGAGATTTATTTAATGGTGCTAGATCAGATCATATTTTACCTCTTATTTGTTATCCTGAATTCCCTAATTTGAATTTAAATAAAAATATTTATTGCTCCTTTATGGGAAGACTCGATACTCACCCTTGTCGGTGTTTTATGTATAAATTACTTAAAAACGAAAAAAATTTTTTATTTTTTAAAAGCCTTGGATATAATAAATATAGAGACTTAATTAATAACAGCATTTTTACACTTTGTCCTAGAGGTTATGGTTATACATCTTTTAGATTATTTGAAGCTATACTTGCTATTAGTATTCCTATTTATATTTGGGAAAATGAAATTACTCTACCTTATCAAGAGTTACTTGATTATAACGAATTTTGTGTTATTGTACATTCTTCTAAGATTAAAAATATTCCATCTATACTAAAAAAAGTAAATATTAATTCTTATCAAAGAAAACTTAAACAAATACGAGATTGTTTTACATATCAAAAAATGTTTGATTATGTCAAATATACGATCTCTTTACCTAAAAAAATTTCTGTTGCTATCCCCCACTATAACAATACTAAATTTATAACTAGTACTATTAAACCTCTTATTGATGATGATAGAATTGATGAAATAGTAATATGTGATGATAACTCAAGCGATAAAAAACTCTTGATTAAAATCATCAATGATTTTAAATCTTCTAAAATTAAGCTTCAATTTAATAATACAAATATAGGTTGTTATCATAATAAAATTAAAACTGTTTCTTTTTGTAAAAATGATTGGGCTATTTTACTTGATTCAGATAATATAATTCAAAAAAATTATATTGATCAATTATTTAATATAAAAGATTGGGATAATTCAGTTATTTATTGTCCAGAAATATCCAAAACTTTTCCTGGAGAACAATCACCATTCCTTATTTATTCAGAATTTAAAGATACTACAATTGATTTGAATTATGCTTTTGAAAATAAAAATAATCAGAATTTTAAAGTGCTTACTAATACATGTAATTATTTCCTTCCGGTAAAAAGATTCCTACAGGTTATGGATCCTCTAAAAAATAATTTTAATAGAGATACTATGGACTGTTTTGATTCTGCAATTATTTTTAAAGACTGGTTAATTAGTGGTAATACTTTTTTTGTTGTTAATAAATTATTCTATCATCATAGATTACATCCTAATAGTAATTTTACTCTTTCTAAATCAAAAAAGTTTGAAAACACTACCATTAACAATATATATGTCGAAATTCAAAATGCTATCTCCCGTAAAAAACTTTAATTCTATTTAATTTCTCATTATGTGTTGATGTATTAAATGCACTATCTTCATGAATTCTATGTTTCACTAGTATTTTATTTATATTAAAAAATTTCTTTCCTTCTTTATTTAGTTTTAACCATAATTCGTAGTCTTCTACTCCATCATTTAATTTATTCCAGAATGCTAACTCTTTTTTTATTAAGCAACTGCTATTAATTATCGGATTATAAGATAAAAAATCAAAGTTTTTTAAATCTCCAAATGGTATTATAGGAGAAACTTCTAATTTTTCGAAATATTTACAATGTGTTCCTATCACATCATAGTAGTTCATATATTTTACTTGTTCTTCTAATTTTTCTGGCATCCATATATCATCTACATCTAACAATGCTACCCAATCATATTTACATTCACCTATCATATAATTTAAAGAATTTGATTTACCTTTTAAAAAATATAAATCCAATATCTTTATTTTATTACTTTTATACTCACTTGCTATTTTATATACATCTGAATCTTTTTTAAAACCATTTACTCCTATAATTACTTCATAATTCGTATATGTTTGGTTCAATACACTTGTTATTGATTCTTCTAAGAATCTAATTCCATTATGCAATGGTATTAATACTGAAATTTCATACATAAAAATATGTTTTTAATATTTTTATATTATTTAAAATTTAAATAATATAATTTTTCACTTAAAAAACAAATTTCATGCTTTTTCTTGTCTTATTATCTTTTTCCTTTGTTCTTTTCTTTAAAAAATTATAGTATTTTTTTGATAAATTTAATCTTTTTCCTACATTTTTTGCTTTTGGATATAATTTTTTTTTATGCTTTTTCATCGCTTGTAATCTAACTTTAAGAATCATCGCCACTTGCCATATTCTCTTATGGGAGTATTTCCCTTTTTTATATAAATTTTCTAATTTCTTTATTGTTTCTTCTACATCCTTTACTGTCGTATATTTTATTGGAATTGTATCGCTTGGATCCTTATCTATATATACATCAAAACTTTTTTTTGGATCATTCGGATTGAATAAAAATTGTTTTTTTTTTGTTTTGTTCCTCTTTCCACCTTTTTTTTGTTTTTTTGTATCCTTAATTAGAGTTGAAAATATATCTGTATCTAATCGATTCCTTTTATTTTGTGTTTTTACTGAACTTTTTGAACCTAGACTTGAAATATCATCTCTATTATTTAAAATTGAACTTTGTCTTTGTGTTGTAGTTACTAAAGGAGTTAATTCTTCATCCATAGTTGCTGGGTTATTAATCTTAATTGTGTCATCACTTCTTATTCTAACACCCTCTGGTGAATTAATTGGACTTGTCAAATTTGATACTGGTTCAACTGTATTTGCATTGAAATATGCAACATTATATCTTATTATGTTATTCATATATTCTTCGAATAACAATTTATATTTGTCAGGATTTTGAATTTTTAATGCGTCTTTTTCATCTGATGTCAATAATTCAAAATCTGTAATTGGCACATTTACAAGTTTTCCATCATAATCTATCATATTTCTGGTTTTTCTTTTTTTATAATTTAACTTTGCAAGTAATTTTTCCAAGATATTGTTTTCAACGATTATTTTTTCTTCTTCACTTAATACATCATAGTAATCTATATTTAAATATTTGTATAAATTAGATATTATATCTCTACTATCATTTATTTCGAATTTATCTATAATATCTCCTAAATTTTCTATGCCTTCTAATAGCAAGTATAATGATTTACTATCTCTACTTTCTTTCTCTCTATCAATATATATATTATTAAATATGCTATTAAATAAGTCATTAATTTCTTCTTTTGTATATCCAATCATATAAACACTTCCTATTTCATCTTTTAATTCATCATAAGTGTTCATGCTATTTGAACTATTACTATTTCCATCATTCATATAGATTATAGTTATATTAAAAATGTTTGAAAACCAAACCATCTATCAAATCCAGGTTTCTGTTCTATTAATTCAAACTTATTTAAATTTGATATTATTGTATCTAAAACTAGTATTTGATCGTCTTTTATTAAATAACTGTTCATAAAATAATTGTATAGGTTATCATAATACTGTTTATGATACCAATCTAAATTATTTATGTCTGTAATAAAAAAACCACCTGCTATTGATATTTGATCTGGAGGTATTTGTTTTTTTGGTAATCCTTTATTGTTTTTGTCTAATACTATTCTTGCATAGTAAGACAATACTTTTGAATTACAAACTTTACAGTAATAAATTTTATCTTTTTTTAATTCTTTTAATTTATTTTCGTTAGGCCATTCTTTTAATTGATCCTCGGATATATCTAATCTATCCCTACATCTGAAATATCCTATGTCACACCAACCTATTAAACCGTTGTTAAAGATTAAGCTATCTTTTACTAATTTTACCATATTTATTTTTTCGTTCCATAACATATTTAATTTCCAATGAATTTTTGAATTTAAAGAATCATTCATATGATGATTACTTATCCATTTTTCTTTTAATTTATATGTGGAAAATTCTTCCCATTCGTACATTATTACATTGATATTATCATTTTCTTTTATAAGCGGTTCTATCATAGAGATACTTTCTTTATTTGTAAATATTATTAATTTAAATTTTTCTACATTTCTTAATAAATTTGACATCCATTTTATATAAGCCTCTTTATTAAATTTTGATTTTACTATATACCAAGCTGTTACAAAAGTTATCATAATAATTATAATTTATTATGATATTTTTAAGTTAGTTTTTATACCAGCCATGACAAATTTAACATTCAATTCATTTGCATTAGTATTTATAAAAGTATATGTTGCTAATTCTGATGCAAAATCAGCTAGATGAGGGTATAATTCCCCTTCGTATTTTATACTCTCCTACTTGAATTACTTTATCATATAAATTTTTATATTCTTCACTTTCTAACTCATAATCATCTAATTTTAATAAATCTTCTAATATGTTATTTTCTATAAATACGTCTTTCTTTACTTCTTCCATTATCTTCTTATTATTCAACAACTCTTCTATAATCTCTTTTCTATCAATATATTTTTCACTTTTTACTCTTCTTTTTAAATAAAATAATAACAATTTCAAATTTAAATTATTATCTATTATCTTATTTATTTTTATTTGATTTTCGTTACATAATCTTTCTATTATATAATTTGTTAATTTTACACTTATTTTATTATTATCCTCATACCACTTTACTGAATGTGCCAAATACAAATTTGATAATATTTCTGCCATATCCCCTGATACCATTTGCTCTGCCTTTAATTTCCCTCCCTTTAATGCTATAAAATTTGATAAGTTAGCAAAATCCATTGTTTGTTTTTCTAGTCTATTTGTTCCATATCCTACCAATGACCTAAAATAACAGCTTATACTATGATTTAATATTTTCTTAAAATTCTCTTTGAAATCTTTTTCATTGTCGTTTAATATGTTATCTAGTATCGGATATATATAAGGATGACTCTTGTTCAAACCTTGACCAAATATCATTAGATATTTTGTTAATGTATTGCTTCCCTCTACTGTTATACCTATTGGAGCACCTTTATAAAATTTTTCTAGAAAATTCGTATCTCCTATACATATCGCACCACCTGCATGTATATCCATTGCATGATTTAATACATCTCTACCTCTTTCTGTTGTTTGTTGTTTCATTATTGCTGATATTACACCTGGTTTCTCTCCACTATCTAACAGTGTATTTGTTAATCCTATACTACTTTGAATTATCCAAGTATTATAAATCATTTCTACCAACTTGTCTTGAACACCCTCCATCTTTACTAAAGGCATCTTAAATTGTCTTCTATGTTTTGAATATTGCAATACACCTAACATTGATACTTTTGATGATGCATTTGCCGTTGCAGGAAGACATATCCCCCTTCCTGCTGCTAGGCATTCCATTAACATCTTCCAACCTTCTCCTGCCATTCTCTCACCACCTATTATGTTCTTTATTGGTATCTTTAATGATCCCTTTAAAGTACCGTTTGGAAAACCTGCATCCAGTGGATTATGATGTGTTTCTTGTTTCAATCCAAATTCACCCTTTTCAATTAATGCTAAGGTTACACCCTCTTTCCCTCCATCTAATAGATCGTAAGGATCCTTTAAATTAAATGCTACTCCAATTAAATTCGATACTGGCCCTAATGTAATATATCTTTTGTTTATATCTACACTTATACATTTCTCTTTATTTTCATCCAATATTACCTCTCCTGTGTCTATACTTCCTGTTGCATCCGATCCATTATATGGACCAGTTAATCCAAAACACGGAATAAATTTTCCATTTGATAATTTTGGTAAATAATACTTTTTTTGTTCTTTTGTACCATATTTTTGTAGTAACTCTCCTGGACCTAATGAATTTGGTACCATTATTGTCACTCCTAAAGCTGGATTCTGTGATGATATCTTTGTTAATGCTGATGATAACTCTTGAGTAGATAATTCATATCCATTATACTCTTTTTTTACTATAAAAGAAAAAAATCCCGCTGTTCCCAAAAAATCAAATATCTCATCTGCATGTTTTGAAGGATAGACTTTTTGTATTTTTCCATACTTCCTCAATAAATTATTTATCTTCTCTGCATGTAATTTTGGTTCGTAATCCAATTTTTTTGGATATTTAACCCTCCCTTCAAATATTTCTCTATCAATACATGTTGTACCACTTTTTAACGCTACTAGTTCTGTACTTGAGATTTTAGGTATTAAATCTTTTACTTTCTTGTATAAATTCCTACCTAGCATTTATATCTTATTATAATCGTAATCTTTAAGTATTTAACATTTCTAATGAATTTTCGATCCTTGATAATGAATCCTCTATTTGCTTTTCATTTATTATTAATGGTGGAGTTAGTCTTATTACATTATCTTTTGTTGTTCTTGTTAATATTCCTTTATTAGTTAGACAATCCACCATTTTATCTGCTTTTGATTTATTTTCAAATTCTAATGCATTCATTAATCCCATCCCTCTTACTTTTATACTTTCATCTACTATTGAATTTAATCCTTCTCTAAATATTTCACCCATTTTTTTAGAATTTTCTATCAAATTCTCTTCTAATAATACTTCCAATGACCTTTTTGCTACTGCACTTGCTAATGGACTACCACCAAATGTAGAACCATGTGACCCTTGTGCTATGTTTTCCATTATTTTTTCAGTTGTTAAGCAACATGATACTGGAAACATTCCTCCAGATAATGCCTTTCCCAATAATAACACATCTGGATATACACCAAATTCCTCTGATGCTGTTATTGATCCCATTCTTCCTAATCCTGTTTGTACCTCATCACATATCATCAATACTTCAAATACATTGCATAAATATCTCACTTTTTTTAAATAATCCTTATCTGGAATATTTATTCCTCCCTCTCCTTGAATTGGCTCTAACATTACTGCGCATATATCTTCTTCACTATTTGATAATACATCTACTAATGCATCTATATTGTTAAAAGGTATCTTTATAAAACCTGGTGTAAATGGCCCATAATTCTCGTAAGCCAAGGGATCTGTTGATGAACTTGCTGCTGTTATTGTTCTTCCCCAAAAATTATTATGCATCACTACTACCTTTGCTTTATATTTATCTATTTTTTTAACATTATATCCATATGATCTAGCTAATTTTATTGCTGCTTCTCCCGCTTCCACTCCTGTATTTGTTGGTAGTATTTTATCGTAATTAAATAATTTACATATATATTCTGAATATTCACCTAATTTATCATTATGAAAGCCTCTACTGCATAATGTTAGTTTCTTTGATTGCTTTATTAATTCATCTATTATTTTTGGATGGCAGTGTCCGTGATTTATCGCTGAATAACCTGCCATGAAATCCATATATCTATTGCCCATATGATCATATAAATATATCCCTTCTCCCTTTGTTATTACTTTACTCATTGTCTTATAGTTGTTTGCTAGATATAATAATTCCTTTTTTAAGAAATTCATCCTTATTTATCTCTAATAAATTATTTTTAAACTTTTTTACTCAATTAAATCATTTGCCATTAATATTAGTAACTCTTCATTTGACATTCTTTGAAAACATAGGTATTCATCAAATTTATATTGATTTATTCCTTTAAAATTTTTACATAAAATATGAGTCCCATTATTTAAAAACTTTATATCTAATACCAAACCTCCGTTTAGTAATTTCTTATCTTTTTTTCTCAAAAATTTTATATTCTTTCCTTTATGTATTTCGTGAATTTCATCAACATATCTGTAATTTAACAATTTATTAATCTTTTCCTCTTTATCTTTTATTTCATATTCTTCTAATACATCTATTATTTCTTTTAATATTTTCTCTATATTATTCTCCTCTAAATAGGATGTTTCATTTTCATCTATGGTATCCATTATATTTTTTAAATCTTCCTCGTTTAATTCTTCTTTCGCTTTTCGTATGATTTCATTTAATTCTTCTTTATTCATTTTATATATTTTTTAAGAAAATCTTTTTAAATTATTAATAAATTTTTATACAGAAAATCCTTGTATTTATTTTATACAAAATGTTATGAACAATTTTCTCAAAAATAATATTAAATCTCCGAGAAAAATTAGAATTGCTATATTAGGTTCTACTAATGGCACAAATATTCCACCAATTATTGACATTATTAATTATAATAATTCGTTATTATCTAATAAAATAGAAATATCTGTAATAGTTACAAACAAAAAAGATAGCGGTATATTAAATAAAGCAAAATTATACAATATTCATTCTATTTATTTACCACAAAAAAAATCAATATCTCGAGAAAATTATGATTCAATTCTTTCAGATTCTCTTGAAAAACTTTCAATTGATCTCATTTTATGCATAGGCTGGATGAGGATTCTTTCTGAAACTTTTGTTAATAAATGGAGAAAAAAATGCTTCAATGTACATCCTAGTTTGCTTCCTAATTTTGCAGGAGGTATGGATTTAGATGTACATTCTAAAGTTATTGAAGCTAATTCTATTGAAAGTGGTTGTACAGTTCATGAAGTTTCTAATCAAGTAGATGGTGGCAAAATAATAGTACAATATAAATGTCCTGTTTTAAATAATGATACCCCAGAATCTCTTAAAAAAAGAGTTCAATCATTAGAAGTTGATGCTCTTATTAAAACTATTGAATTATTTATTAATAATCAAATTTAATTTTATTATTTTATTCATTAAATAATTTAAGAATTTATTTAATATTTATTTATTAAGCTAATGGTTGTTAATGTTGCTGTTATTAGATATCCAGGTTCTAATTGTGATATAGAAACATTAGACTATTTTAATTGTATTGACGGTGACATACTTAGTAAAAGCTTTTATATTTGGCATAAAGAAAATGATTTTAAATTACTAGATAACGTCTCTTTAATAGTGCTCCCTGGTGGATTTGCCTTTGGTGATCGCATTTACGACAAAGCAACTGATACATTTGATATATCCCCAGGAACAATGGCTTTAAATAGTCCTGTTAATAGTTTAATACTTGAAGCAGTAAATCGAAAGATTCCTATAATTGGTATTTGTAACGGTTTCCAAATATTAACTAAAATGGGACTTTTACCAGGTGAATTGGTGCTTAATGAATGTCAATCATTTGTTTGTGACCAAGTTGAATGTGTTTTCAATTCTCCTGAAAACAATATTTTCTCCTCTTTTCAATATCTTTGTATTGCTAATTCTTATGGTAAATATGTGAATCATAAAGAACTTGATGAAGATTATTCATATTTTCTCAGATATTATGAAACAAATGAAATTGCAGGAGTGTGTAATCATAAACTTAAAATATTTGGTATGATGCCTCACCCTGAAAGAAACAATTATGATTTTAAACATATACTTTTAAAATGTGTTTTAGACGATAAAAATACTAATAATTTTTTGTATTTTGATAAATGCATAAATGATCTTATGTTTAGCGAACATATCTCATATAAAACTACTCGAAAATATCTTAAAAACCTTCATACTAAGGAAGATTGGGTAGTTCAAGGTCCTGGAGAAAATGCGGGTATCGTTGATATTGGAAAATCTTCAAATGGGATTGAATATTGCATTGCTATTCGTATCGAAAGCCATAATCATCCTACTTTTATTCATCCATTTGAAGGTGCTGCAACTGGAGTTGGTGGAATTCTTAGAGATATTTTTACCATGGGAGCTAGACCAATTGCTATATTAGATTTCCTTAGATTTGGTACTGATGATAATAGTAAAATATTATTAAATGAAGCTATAAAGGGCATATCTTATTATGGTAATTGTGTTGGTGTTCCAAATATTGGTGGTGATTTATTTTATCACGAATCATATAACTATAATCCACTTGTCAATGTTGCTTGTTTAGGAATCGTTCAGAAAAATAAAATTATTTACGGAAATGCTCTTTCTCAAGATAGTTTATTACTTTATGTTGGTAGTAAAACTGGAAATGAGGGTATTAATGGTGCTGCTATGGCTTCAAAGACGTTTAAAGACAATACAATTACTGATGAATTAATTGATAATGTTCAAAAAAGCGATCCATTTCTTGAAAAATTATTATTAGAAGCATGTTGCGAGATTTCTCATTTAAAATTAGTAGAAGGTATGCAAGATATGGGTGCCGGAGGATTATTATGTGCTACTTTAGAAGTTGTAAAACGAGGTAGAGAGAAACTTAATTCTGATTTACTTGGATGTAATATTTACTTGGACAGAGTTCCAACTAAATACAAAATGGACCCTTGTAATATTCTAATATCAGAGTCACAAGAGCGTATGCTTATTGTTTGCAATAAAAATCATTTGATTAGTATTGAAAGAATATTTGACAAATGGGATCTTGAACACAGTGTAATCGGCGAAACTAATTCTTTGGGTAAATACAACGTATTTTACGATAATGATTTAATGTATTCTAAGCATTTTCAATGCTTTAGTGATTTTCATGATTACACTAATGTACCTAATCAAAGTAAAAGCTGGTTTAATAATGCTGAAAAAAAATATGAAAATAACTTTTGTATTAAAAATAATGATCATAGTCTTTGGAGAGTTTATGATTCTACTGTTGGAAATAGAACTATTAAGGGTCCAGATAAAAAAGGTAAATATTCTATTATAAATATTCATGAAGTAAGTAAGCAATTAATCGTCACATGGGGAGAAAATTTTAATGAATGTTATGAAAATTTACTTTTATTTGAAAATGTTAAACCATTATGTATTGTTAATTGTTTGAATTATGGTGATCCTAAAAACTGTTTATTTGATTTAAAAACTACAATTGATGATTTAACTGAAAAATGTAAAAAATATAATATTCCTATTGTTGGTGGTAACGTTAGTTTATATAACAGTACCAATAATAATTGTATTAAACCTACCCCTATACTTGTTATGATTGGAATTTCTAATTAGTCATTTTTTGTTATACCTACATACTTATTTACATCTAGATCCCTAATATCTTCAATTATCTTATCCTTTTTTTTGTGTTTTTCGATCTTGTTTTCTATAGAATCTAATATTTTATCTATAGAAAATGTTGAACCATCACGAGTTATTTCTTTAATAATATCATATGAATTTTCTACTCCTTCTCTTCTCAAAATACTTTGAATAGCTTCTGCCAATACTATTGAATGATTATTTAAATCTTTATTTATTTTCTCCAAATTCGGTTCAATTCTTTTAAAACCTTCTCTCAATGATTTGATACTTATTAATAAATATCCATAACAAGTCCCAATATTCCTTAATACAGTTGAATCTGTTAAATCCCTTTGTAATCGAGATACTGGTAATTTTTTACTCATAAATTCAAAAAATGTTATTGCCATTTGTAAATTACCTTCTGCATTTTCAAAGTTGATAGGATTTATTTTATGTGGCATTGTCGAAGAACCCACCTCCTCTACTATACATTTTTGTTTAAAATAATCTAATGATATGTATAACCACATATCTCTTGATAAATCTAATAATATTACTGATATTCTCTTGAATAAATCAAATAGTTCCGAGTAATTATCATAATTATCTATTTGAGTTGTATATCTATTCCTTTTAAAACCAAAACTCTTAATAAACTGATCTCCAAACTTTAACCAATCTACATTTGGAAAACTTACTGCATGACTATTGAAATTACCTACTGCACCTCCAAATTTTGTAGAGTACTCATAACATTTAAGTAGTCCTAATTGCTTATTTAATCGATATGTAAATACATTCATTTCTTTCCCTAATATTGTTGGAGAAGCTGGTTGTCCATGAGTTCTTGATAACATTGGCACATTGTCGTATTTTATTATAAGCTGTTCTATATCTATTGAAAGACTTATTAAATACGGTTTTAATATATTATTATTTGCCTCAAATAACGATAACATATATGCTGTAGAATTTATATCTTGTGATGTTAATCCAAAATGAACTAATTCATTATATTTTTGATATTTATATTCTTGTAATTTTTTACGAAGAAATATTTCAACTGCCTTAACGTCATGATTTACTTTTCTTTCATTTTCTTTTATTTCTATTATATATTCATCTTTTACATTTGTATATAATTTTCTCAAAATTGATTTAAAATTATTGTATCTTTCTTTATCTTTGCTTATGCCTATTTTTAATACTTTTAATAAATAGATTAAATACTCTATTTCTATTCTTAATCTATAAATAATTAGGGCTTTTTCAGAAAAGTATTTTGATAGTTTCGACGTATAGTGATTATACCTTCCATCAATAGGAGATATACATTCTAATGATCTATCCATAAATATATTATAAATATATTATAAAAATATTATTTTTTTATAATAAATCGTATATTATAGTAATTCACCTATTTTTTTAATATTTAAATACTTCTGTATTTTATCTTTTATCTCAAATCTTAATAAATTTTCTTCGATAAATGCACTAAAACCTGCATCTAATAAAATCACTAATCCACTTGACATTATAATACTAATATCTAACTTATTTAAAGTTTTTTTCTCTGTATATGGATTAAAATGTAAAATTAAAAATAAACCTATAAATATTCTAATAAACGTTTTTAATGGTTTTATATATATCTCGTTCTCTTCATTAATGCCGAGAAACAAAGAAACATATAATAAATAAAACAATGCTACAATATAAATAAAATATGGAGCAATATTGTCTATTATTTTAGTTAGAGTTAATAATAACATAAATATATATAAAACATTACATAATATATTTATTAATGATAATTAATGATAAGTACAAAGTATCAACTATTATTAATAAAGGTTCTTTTGGTTTAGTTGCCAACGGATATAAAATTACTAACAATAAAGAAGTTATTATTAAATTTGATACATCTGAAATTAACTTAATTAAACATGAATCATTTATTTTAAACTATTTAAATTCCAAAAAGGTTTTATTTATTCCTAGTGTTCTATATTATGGTCTTTATAAAGACAATCCATGTTTAATTATACCTAAATATGATTGTGATTTAAATCAATTAATAAATAATAATAATCTTTCATGTAAGCAATCCTTAATCATAATTAAAAAAGTATTCACTATTTTATTAAATATTCATGAAAATTTTATTATCCATAGGGACCTGAAACCTGATAATATTATGTTATACAATAATAACGTTTATCTTATTGATTTTGGTTTGTCTTGTTTTTATTTAGATGGTGATGGAAATCATATTAAAAATAATACCATTTCATCTATCATTGGTTCTTTTAATTATTGTTCATTTAATATCCATAATAAAAATACACCATCAAGAAGAGATGATATTATTTCTGTATTTTACATTTTTATTTTTTTATTATTTGGAAAACTTCCTTGGAGTAGTGATACACCAAATTTTTTACTTCGTAAATCTCACAAATACATAAAAGAATTGCTTAGTAATCATGAACTAAACAGTTTTTTAATTTCATTTTCTAATTATATATTCGATATTGAATTCTCTCAAGAACCATTTTATCAAAATATTTTAGATTCTATTGATAATTGTATATTAAATGTTAAAACTATTTAAAAAAAAAACAATAGTATATGATATAAGTAGCATGGAAGTCGTTGATACACCAGTTACACAAAGTGAAGAAACTTACATTGGCCAAGTTAAATGGTTTAACAATAAATCTGGATATGGATTTATTACTATTCGTTCTCCTGGAGAAAAAGTAGGAACTGATATTTTTGCTCACTATTCTAACATTAGTGTAGTAAGTAGTCAATACAAATACTTAGTTCAAGGAGAATATGTTGAATTATCTTTAGTTAAGTCTGAAAACACTAATCATGAATTCCAGGCAATTAACATTAAAGGTTTATTTGGAGGTGAAATGATGTGTGAAGTTAGACGTAACTACAAACCAGATTTTGATCCTAAGAAAAAAGCCCCTCGTAATTCACAATCTAATCAAGAAGTATCAGCTTCTGCTGAGGCATAATTATTTTTATATCAAATTTTAAATTAAATATATAAATATATTGTTATTTTATACATTTAAAAAAAACCATAATAATATAATAATATTATGGAAGTAACTAATGATTTTCCTGCTAATTTAAAAAAAATCAATTCTAATATAGAATCTTTAAAAGATAAAATTAATCATTTTAAATTTATTATTAATGATCTTAATAATGACGTCATTAAAATTGATAATAATTTTAATAATTATATTAAATCACTTGAAAAAAAAAAAGAAAAGAAAAGAAAAAAAAGGATTTTCTAAACCTACTCTTCTATCTGAATCACTCGCATCTTTTATGAAACTTGAACAACCATATGCATCTAGAACTGATGTTACCAAATTTATTACAAAATATATTAAGGATAATAATTTACAGGATCCTTCTAACAAAACCATTATTCTTCCTGATAATCAATTAAAAATTCTTTTTTCCACTGATGATAATTTTACCTATTTCAATATGCAAAAAATTTTAAATAAACACTTTTTAGAATACAATAAATAATTTCTAATAATAATTTATAAAATGAATAATTTATTATTATTTCTTGCTGGATTCTTTTTGCTTTTCTCTTATTATCGTCTCTCTATTAATACATCGTTCGTTAATGATTTATGGGGTAATATTGACGGAGAACTTAAAAATTTTTATATAATTTCTATCTTTATTTCTGCAATACCATTTATTACCACTTTGTACTATATTAATACAAAAACAAATATTAATAATAAAATAGTAGATAAAATATATTTTGGTCTATTAAGTATCGTTCTCTTTTCTATATTTTGGATGCCTCTCTCTATACTTTATTTATTAAAAAAACAGGACAAAAACATGATTATGTATCTTGTGCTTTTAACACTGTTTTTAGTTGCATTATCTACTCTCTTTGTTGTGTATCAATTATATCTAATTAATGATCAATCATTATTATATAATATTAGTTTTTATGGTATGCTCTATTTCTTATTTCATACCTTTGTTTTAGATTTTATTACTTGGAGTTACAATTTCTTTGTTTAAAAAATATTTAAAATCGGTATTTAAAATCTTCAATGGTATAATATAAAATTGATTTAATTATAATTTATATTTTCTTGTAAATTATAATGTTCTTCCTCATCTTTATAAATTTATTCTGTTTTACTCTTTCATTTTGTCAAATACCATGCACTCTTGGTGTTTTACCTGACTACGAAATTCCAAAATGGGTTTATAATGATGTATTTTCACAAAATAAAAATTCTACAATTGATTCTTACAAAAAAAATAATATTAAATCAAAAAAATATTTAAACGAATTTAATATGCAATACGACATGATGAAAATACTTAATTTACCATTTGGATTAATGCAACATCCTAATAATCATTTAATATAAAATTATTACTAATCTCCTTCTATTCTTTTATCTTTATGAATTGTAACACTTTTCAATATATTTTTTACTATTTTATTTTGTTCATTTTCCTCACCTGTACCCAAGCTATTTTCTGTCATTTTCATATACTCATCAAAATCTTTTGATTCTGTATTTAAATGGTCAGGATGAGCATCAAGCCACTCTGATGTAATACTTAAATTTTTATTTACTACCTTATCTACTGCCTTTTTTAATTCTTCTTTTTCGTCATCTCTATGCCATTCATCATTATCTTTAATATATAATACCTCCCTTTTTAAATCTGTACAATGCATTGGTCGTTTATCTAATTCTAAATTACTTAAAGCATTTTGAAATATATTAGTTATACCTTTTACATGCCCATTATCAGCAGTATATTCTAAATCTTTTAACTGCACTTGTATAGAATTTATAAAATCTGTCAAATTCAATGCATCCTTACATTTATCATTCAAAAATATATTAAGATTGAAATTATTTGTTGTATTGTTATTATTATTCCCTATTAAAGGAATCATTTCATTTATTTGTTTTTGTTGCTGTTGCATCGTCTTCATAGCTTCAATTAACAATTCTTTATAATCAGTATCATTATCTTCTTTTACTATTCTTGATTCTTTTATCTCAGCTATAACTTCATCATCAGAGTCATCTTTTGAATAAATACATTTTTTTTTATGATACCAGTAACTATTTCTGGCTTTATACACCTTTCCACACTGACATTCATATAGTACCTTGTTAATTTGCTTATCTAAAATGGTGCGGCACTTTTTTTGCTCTTTTTTTGACAAAAGCGTTCTATTTTTATGTTTTGCTGTCAAAAGGTGTCTATCATAGTTGCTTTTTTTGCTGCATTTAAAGTTGCATATTTTACATTCAAAAAAATCGGCTCTTTTTTCATCCATTTTTTGTTCTAAATGTTCTATAAAATATAGAACAAAAAAGAGCCGCAGAATTAACTAAAAAAAAAAAGTTCAGTAACAAATTATTTTCCAAAATTTTTGTATTTAAAGCATTATGCTCTAAAACTGATTTTTCAAAAATAGCCAAAAAAAATTTCTGTCGTATATTTTAAAAATGGACATTTTAAAAATGTCCAATTTCAAAAACTAGAAATGAATTTTTTTTTTGTATAGAAATTAA